>Ga0105164_10000041_pt1 | contig 89759 bp, 91 predicted proteins | sample VDWuncwatermetaG_FD_89674 | JGI IMG/M metagenome (GOLD analysis project Ga0105164, IMG submission 89674) | Wastewater microbial communities from Netherlands to study Microbial Dark Matter (Phase II) - VDW unchlorinated drinking water | ecosystem: Environmental > Aquatic > Freshwater > Drinking...
GTCTAGCATTTATAAAACTGACTTAAAGAGGAATAGAGTCGAATTGTTTAAGTCTGCCGCTGATGTTGACAATTGGCTTCGAATTTCTGAAAAATACGAGATTGGCTTAATTAGTAAAAGACTTATTAAATATCGCATTAGTACAAATCAATTCTCTGCCGAAAATCGGTTAAAAAGAACTAGGCGCGGTGATGTGTTTAAAGTGTTTAATTATTACAGGTCGAAATATCGTCAGGATTTAAATAAAATTTATTTATTTTTTTTAAAAAATTTAAAAATTACAGACGATTTAATAACAGCATATAATCACAAAACGGATTGCAAGATTATGCATAAAAGAATAAAAAATATTGGATTGGGGGCGGTGTTGATTTATTCGTTAACGGGGGTAAAAGGATTTAAGTCGCTGCTGCTTTTTTTCTATATTAAGTTGATGGACGTAGCGTCGAAGCTCCGAGTCGGACTCTAATCATGATAAAGTACAGCTTGCGGCAATAACCGCCCATAAAGCAAAAAGAAAAGAGATATTATAAAAAAATTAACTACGTTGATCTTATTATTGACAACTGCTGTCATATTTTCTTGTGGCCCTAAAGAGAATAGTACAGAGGTACAGTATGTCTATAAAACTCCTGACTTTATAAATAAAGACTCTACAATAGCTTATAAAGACAGAATGGAGTCGACACCTGTAATATTTGGCGACAAAATATATGATATAATCTCAGTTCGTACAGATGAAAAAAACCCTGCGATTGAAATTTATGAGGCTAGAAATAGCGTCTTGGTTTCTAAGTTAAATTTGCCAATATTTTTTACCTCAGCTATGGTTTATAACAATGAGTTGTATGTGTATGGAACTACAAATCTTGATGTTTTTGCTTCACCACTTAAAATATATAAATCTACTAATTTAGTGGAATTCGTAGAGGTTGGATCTTTGGTTCCAAATGCGAATAGAAGAATTTTTAACTCATCAATGATACATAACGGTAGTAAATTCATAATTACCGTAGAGGAAGATGAAGATCGCAAATCGACGCTTTTTCCAAATTTGTATCAATCAGAAGATCTTATCCATTGGGAGAAATTGTCTGAATTAAGATTTAATAAATACATCGCTTGCCCTACAATTAAGTTTCTAAATAATCAGTATTATATGTTTTATTTATTACACAGTAAAAGATTTAATGTTTATTACACCTCGATTAGTAAATCTAACGATCTTATAAACTGGATTCAGTCGGGTAAAGTAGTTGTTGCGCCAACCAGTGAAGTAGATGGACAGAATGCGTCGGATTTTGATCTTTATGAATACAAAGGTCAAGTAGTGATGAGCTATGCTAATGGGACTCAAGATAACTATAGAGAGCCTTGGGTTAATATCATTAGAGCAACTTATAACGGAACAATGAGCGAGTTCGTTGAAAGATTTTTTAATTAAATGATTTGATTCTATGGTAAGTGAATTTGAGAGCTTCCAGAGTAGAGCTTTGCTCAAATATGAATAGTTTTTAATCAATTAATTTTTTAATGATATAATTATCTTAATTAAGGTCCCATTTGACTTAACTTTTGATTTGAAATAGATTAGAACTCCATAAAAAATGAAGGAAATTATGTACTTAGAGCAAACAAAATTTGATAGTTTTATACAACAATCATTTTCTTTTTTAAAAAACTCAATAAACCTAGATGAGTTGATAGCAAAGTCTATTCCAATCGAAAAGGGCAGCTTGGGTTTTTTAATTCCTGTATCGACATTGCACATTGAAAATCCTAAAATTAAAAATAAGCTTGAGCAATTACTTGCAAATTCTATTTCTTTGCTCTTGAATCAATCTAAGCCTAATTCAGACAATTTGCTAAAAACTGACGCAACTCAACTGGCCTTTTTCTTAGTTGATAAATATCAAAATGAAACTGCTTATTTACTTTTAGGTAACGATAAAAAAAATAGCAATTCGCTATGTATTGAATCTGTAGTTTTATTTAGTCAGTTTGAAATTCCGTATTTTTCTAAAGTAATAAAAACTTTGACGAATTACCTAGATGAAAATTATGTGATATCAAAATTGACTATTGATGGTGAGGCTACGGATATTGGACATAAATACTTGTGTGAGTCTTCTTTTGTTAGTGTCGGGTCTGGTTATCAATATAAAGCTGTTTTGAGTTTTCCGCCAGAAAAAGATATACTGACAGCTGGACCTACAATTTCTGCCCGTGAGGCAACATATGCACTAGATGCTACTCGTTATGGATGGAATAGTGAATGGGCAAAGTATATTAAAAAATTTGAAACTTCGTTTGCTAGTTACATTGGTACTGAGTTTGCGCTTTCAACGTCGAGTTGCACAGGGGCCTTGCATATAGCACTTAAGGCTCTAAATATCGGCCCTGGTGACGAAGTTATAGTTCCGGAAATGACTTGGGTTGCAACAGCTAGTGCCATTAAATACGTAGGAGCAACTCCTGTTTTTTGCGATATCGATGAAAGCAATTGGTGCATAGATACAGGTAAAATTGAAAAGCTTATAACACCTAAAACTAAATGTATTATTCCAGTTCATGTATATGGCCATCCAGCAGATATGGATCAAGTGATGGAAATCGCTAACAAACACAAATTGTATGTTATCGAGGACGCCGCCCCTTCAATTGGGGCTGAATGCAGGGGTAAAAAAACGGGAAGTTTTGGACATTTTGCTTGTTTCAGCTTCCAAGGAGCAAAGCTTCTTGTAACGGGCGAGGGAGGTATGTTGGTCACTAATGATCCAGAATTATATAAGCGTGCTTATGCGATTTGGGACCATGGGAGAACGCCAGGAACTTTTTGGATTAATGAAGTTGGTCTTAAATATAAAATGGCCAATGCCTTGGCAGCAATAGGGCTTGGACAATTAGAAAGAGTTGAAGAGCAGATTCGGGCAAAAAGACGTATTTTTTCTTGGTATGAGAGCGAATTTAATGGATTTGAGCATATTAGGTTATGGAAAGAATCTGAGTGGGCACGCAGTATCTATTGGATGAGTAGTTTGGTTCTAAAACCATCATCAAAGATCACAAGAGAAGACTTCTTTAAAGAATTGAAAAAATCAAAAGTTGATACTCGACCGACGTTCCCGGCAATCAGCCAATATTCTATGTGGGAAAAATATGATAGTCCTATTGCTCAAAAGGTTGGCAACTTGGGCGTTAATTTACCAAGTGGTGTTTGCTTAAAAGAAGACGAAGTTCGGTACGTAGCTCAGACAATTAAAAAAATCATATTACAGGCGCGCGGTGAATTGTAATGTCAAATAAAGAGTTAGTACTAAATAGATTTAAAATTGAAAAATACAATAAAACACCACTGACAATAGAATTTAAAACCCTTGAAAGCTTAACAGCAAAGCTTGAGATGATTACAGATAAAATTCTTTCTGATGCGGATGGTGTCGCGTTGCTAGCAAAATGGAGAGATGAAAATTCTGAGGCTTTCCCGGCTCAGTTTAAAGTTACTTTGGATGGAACTAAGATTTGGTGTCAAAAAGCGCTCTTGGATAAACAAGAAAGGATTTTGTTCTGGGTAATAGATAGTACTAATAAGAAAATTGGTCATATAGGGCTATTTCGAATGAATGACTCTGGTGATCAAATAGAAATAGATAATATTGTAAGGGGCGAAAAATCGAAAGATAAGAAGATTATTCAATTGGCCATAGAAGCCATGTTAAATTGGCAAAGAACTGAATTAAAAATAGGTAATTCATATTTAAGAGTATTCAGCAATAATGATCGAGCTATCAATCTCTATAAAAATATGAATTATGTTGAAATACAAAGAGTGCCGTTAAAGAAGAAGCTTACTGCGGAAAGTACTGACTGGATTGAAATAATCAGTTCGCCTTACGAAGTTGCTGAAAAGTATTTTGTTACGATGAGGCAGATTTAGGTCTTTTAAGCCTAGTACGTCAAAAAATTCATCAAAACAAATTAAGGAATAAAAATTGCATACATATTTATTAATAGATCAAAAAATAAGTCTTGAATAAAATGAAATACATATATCTATTAGTAACTGTATTTATTATATTGGCAACATTTTATGGATCGCAAGCATACTCAGGTGCTACATATATTTATGTTATATTCTCTTTTTCAAGTTTTTTAATGTTAGCAGTATGTTTACTGCAAAAACAATATTTTGGGCCAATTTTTATTAGTGTCTTTTTGTGGATGGGTTTTTGGTTTAAATCAACATTATATTTTTTCACGCAAAAGTCTTTTGTTGAGCCTGTAGGTCGGTTTAACTTTACTGTAGAGTCCTGGGATGAGGTTCTGGTTGTGGCGGCTGTAGGAATGTCCGGATTAACATTTAGCATATTAGGTTTTCGGATTTTAAATAATAAAAAAATTCTTTTTAGGAACTTAAAACTTCCTGCAGTCGGAGAAATTCCTGATTTTTATACAAACCATAGATTTAAGATCTATCTGATCAGCTACGCAATTGCGGTAATAATACCGTTAATAAATATGCGCCTCGGTATACATCAAATAGGTTTAAACCCTAGGACGATACTATCATGGCCACTTAATGCGGTGATCTCTTTTGCTATTAATATAGGGCTAATGCTACTTTGTTCTGTTTATTTATTCTGGGATATAAAAAAAGAAAAGGGTATTTTTTTGGGCATAAGCTTAACAGTGTTAACAGCTCTTTTAGCAAGTATTTCTGCTTTAAGTCGTGGAATGTTTATACTTCAATTGATGCCGATTTTCATCGCACTTATGATAAATAGAAAAAGTAACTTTAAGTTTTTTATGGGTGGGGTTCTTACATTAACTATTTTTTTAATATTGTCAATTTCGATAATTACGATACTTAGAAATAAATTCTATCCCAATGTTAATATAATGACCAGCGGGCAAGAGTTCTTAATTCGCCTAGAAGTTATTGAGGGTGGAATCGGGCGAGTCAAAGAACTTATTAAAAGAGCTGAAAAATCAGATGGTTCTTCGGACTCTATCCGTTCAAACTCCTTACATTTAGATGCTTTAACTGAGGAAAAAAAACAACTTACTGAAAAGCTTGAACATTATAAGATAAACAGGCCTGATCCCGACGAAGAAGTAATAAGTAAAAAAATATCGATTTTTAAAAAAAATATGAATATAGGCTGGAGCGAAATGCTATTTCAGATAAAGTATGAAGCTGTTAAAAATATTCTGAATTTGGCCTTTAATAGATTTATCGGAGTTGAGGGTGTGATGGCAATGCAGTCATTTAATTCAAAAGGCTGGGACGTTTTTATAGATGCCATTCTCGAAAAAAGACTATCGGCAAAGCATGGGATGTACCAGGAGGTAGCTATGTCAACTTATCGCAATACAGATATGAAAGTTTGGCAATTTGCCTCGCTGCCGGGAGCCATAGCTTTTCTTTATTATAGTGGATCGTTAGTTGCTGTATTTTTAGGAATGTTTATTTTCGGAGTAATTTTGATTTATGTAGAAAAGTGTGTTTTTTTTCTGTCGTCAGGGAATATATTTTTAATTTCACTTATTATGAGCAGTGTTTCAAGCTCAATTGCTCAGTTCGGACTTGCTCCGCGTCAAGATTTGCCATATTACAGTATGATTTTTATGAGTATTATAGCGTATTGGTTTACAGTCAGATTATTAAATAAAAAAGCTGATGTTAATAACTTAAATAGATCATGCTCCCTGATTTAAAAGAAAGAGATGCAATGACTATGTCAAAATCTGTTGCGTATTGTGAAAAAGCAGTTTCGTATATTAGCGAGGTTGCGGTGAAATTTAATTCTAAAACGCTAGTTTTATTACTTTTAGTGATTCATCTGGTATTCGCGATTTTGACGAAACTCATTAGTAATTGGGTGCCGTTAGATGGGTTTTTAATTTTTGCGGCAGCCTTTGCCGTATTATTAATAAGTACAGTGTATATTAAAAAGTTTCATGTTCTTGTATTTTTTAATATATTTGTATATTTAGATTTTTATTTAAAATTTTGTTTTCATTTGGTCATCATATATCCATTTGCAGAGCCAATTGGTGCTTTTACGGGAACTGCTGCGGAATTAAATGAGTTTTTCACAGTCTCAGCTGTAGCCGCCATTGCAATTAGCCTTGCTTCAATTGTTGCAGCTAGATTCTTCAATAAGAGAAATGATAAACAGGGCCTAAACAACTTATTACCCTCAAGTTACGGGAAATATTATAAGTATTTTTTTTGGATACTGTTATTTGCAATAGTATTCGTAGCAGTGATTAATTTGAAATTAGGAATCAATATAAGTGGTCTAGCGGCCGTTACAATTTTGCCAAGACCGTTAAATGCGCTTATCAGCTTTTTTCTATATATGGGTTTTTCAGTATTGATTGCGGTTTATGCTTTAGTAGAGTATGAGCATACAAAAAAATTACGATATACTATTGCATTAGTACTTTTAGAAGGCTGTTTCTCTGCGGTTTCGATACTTAGTCGTGGGATTTTTTTATTTCATTTTTTGCCATTTTTAATTTGTTTATATTTATACAGAAAAGAATTAATTTTAAGCATCAAAAATATTTTTTTAATAACATCTGTTGGAGCAATGTGTTTTGTTATCTCGGGTTTTCTTGTAACAAATGCGAGGTCTGCCCTATATGATGGGTATAATCTTAACAGTTCTGACTACATAACTAAAAATATATTTAACTTTAGTCTAAGCGTAAGTATGGAGGAGGACGACGAAGGCAAAGACATGCCTGTGGATGTAATTTGGAATCAGAATCAGAATCTAAGTGACATGCAGATTGAGAAATTAGAGAAGATTTATGAAAACAAAATTTTACTTCAAATAGATTCTCTCGAGATTAAGATCGCAGAAGCCATGAAATCAATTGATACTGATAAAAAACAGAAGAAAGATACAGAGGCACTCAGACAGCGGAGCAGATCTCTTAATGAGCAGCTGATGAGATTTAAAGTGAATCAAATGATGGCTAAGCGACGTAAAATTTCAATTCGCTTAGAAGTGCTGGCGGGCGGGATTGGCCATGTTAAACAATTAATTAAAAATGGTGAAAAGCAAGAAAGTTACCTGAAAGTTTTAGAACAAGAAAGAAATCAACTTATTGATAAAATGACCGCTTCTAAATTTATTTTAGATAAGTATGTTATTTTTGATAAGATAATCTTTTCCAAAAATAATACACATGAGAAGTGCGACTTTTTTTTATGCAAACAGATACTGACCTATGCTACTCAGATATCAGGTTTAGCTATTGACCGCTGGATTGGTGCGGAGGGGTTAATGGCCGTTATTAGTTACCCTAGAAAAAATTTGGATTTGATTTATAAGTCACTTATTCGTGTTCCCAAAGCAGGTGTGCGGGATATATTTGAAGAAATGAATAAATCATTTTACCCTATCAGTGATAAATATGTATTCACTAGTTTGCCGGGCCCAATTGCCTTTTTTTATTATTCAAATAGCGTAGTAATAGTGTTCTTCGGTTTATTTGGATTTGTTTTACTTTTGGCCTCTTTGCAGCAGGCCAGTTTTTTTTTAATTAGGAATATTTTTTTGCAGTTACATACGGCATTTCTATTTTCAATTAATTTTATGCAATTTGGAATAAGTCCGCGACCATTGTTGGTATCTTTTATAATGTTATTTAGTCTCCTTATCGCAATTCGGCTGCTCTCTTTAATAATAAAATATTTGTCTGTTTCTGAAGAATTAAAAGTATGATTGTTATTCAGGCATGCAATATCCATCAGGGCGGTGGTGCTGTTTTACTAAAGAGCATTCTTTATTGTCTTGATAAAAAAAATATTACAGTTAAAGTATTTGTTGATAGTCGTTTTCAATTTGAATCAAAAAAATGTATTGAAGTCGTTAAGGTTAAGGCATCAGTTTTTAGTCGATTTAAAATTGAGGTCGTATTAGCCCAGCTTTCTCGTAAAAATAAAAATCTCAAAATTTTATTTTTTGGTAATTTGCCGCCGTTATTCAGATCTAATAAAAATGCTGTGTTATTTTTTCAAAACCTTATTCTTTTAAATAAATCTAACAAAATTAAATTTGAGATTAGAACAGAAATAAAGCATTTTATAGAGAAAGTTTGGTTAAAAATTTGTTTAAAAAACATTAACACCGTTTATGTTCAATCTGAATCTGTTAAAAGACATTTTTTAATAAAGTTTCCCTATGCAAACGTTAGGATTATGGCATTTTTTGATTTACTTCCCGTGCTTGGCAATAGTGAAGATGGCGTGAAATATTTCGTGTATGTTGCCTCCGGAGATCCTCATAAGAATCATTTAAATTTGATTAAGGCTTGGATTTATCTATATGAAAGCGGAGTTAATTTGAAACTTATTTTGACCACTTCATGTTTTTCAAATGAAGCCAAAAAAATTTTCACGCAGGCCTTGTCAAAAGGTGTAGATATAGAGGTTAAGCTAAATCTTTCGCGTAAAGAGATTTTTAAATTATATTCTTCCGCCAAAGCTCTTGTTTATCCATCACTTACAGAGTCATTTGGGCTACCATTGCTTGAGGCAAAGCTAGCTGGTTTGCCGATTATAGCTTCTGAACTGGACTATGTTCGTGATCTCGTTGATCCAGTTCAGACTTTTGATCCAAATTCTGATTTATCAATAGCCAGAGCTGTTCAAAGATTTTTGAATATTAATGAGTCGGGTAAAACAGAGATAAAATCTGCGGCTGATTTTGTTGATATGGCGCTTTTAAAGCAATGATTATACTCTGGCGGTTACACTAAAATTGTTGAAAAATTTGAAAAACAAGATCAAATTAAACTATGCACATTTTAATCGTAACTCAGTACTTTTGGCCGGAATCATTTGTTGTGAATGGACTTGTTAGCGATCTGAAGATACGTGGTCATGATGTCGAAGTTTTAACGGGTTTGCCTAATTACCCCAGTGGAGTTATATATAATGGATATAGCTTATTTAAGGGACCATGGACCGAAGTCTATGGCGGAGCCACAGTTCATCGTGTTTTTTTATTTCCGAGAGGCGTGGGCTTTTTAAGACTGGCGATCAACTATTTTTCTTTTGTAATAGGCGGAAGCCTCAGAGCCCTGTTTTTAAAAAATAAATACGATATTATTTTATGCTTTGCCCTTTCGCCCATTACATCCTGTTTACCGGCTATTTTATTGCGGTGCCTTCGAAAAATACCTTTGGTTGTATGGGTGCAGGATTTATGGCCCGAAAGCATCAGCGCGGTGGGGGCGGTAAAATCAGAAAAAGTTATTAATTTAACCGGCAAACTGGTTCGTTTTATATATCAAAGATGTGATGTGATTTTAACTCAATCGCAGGCCTTTAGAAATAGTGTTTTAAAGTGGGGTGGTACAGAAAATAAAATTCACTATATTCCAAACTGGGCAGAACCTTTTGTTGAAAATGAAATTATTCCTGAGTGGGTCGAACAATTACCAAAAGGTTTCAAAATAGGTTTTGCCGGCAATATCGGTAAGGCACAGGACATGGCTACATTAATTGAAACTGCCGAATTATTAAGACAATATGCTGATATTAAATGGATTATAGTCGGCGATGGAAGTGAAAAGGCATGGCTAGATAGTGAAATTAAAAAAAGAAAGTTAGAGGATATTATTTTTACCGTCGGTAAGAAGCCTTATAATGAAATGCTTCCATTTTTTAGTACTTGTGACACGCTTTATGTTTCGTTGACGGATGAGTTTATTTTTTCATTAACGATCCCGTCAAAAATTCAAGCCTATATGTCTGCGGCGAAGCCGATTGTGGCCTCGCTCAATGGCGAAGGAGCCCGAATTCTGGCCGAAGCTGAGGCCGGTCTGTCGGCTTCTTCGGAAAGCCCGACAGAGTTAAGCAAAGTCATTTTGCAGCTTAAAGAAATGTCTGAGCCGCAAAGACGGCAATTGGGTTTAAATGGTCTAAAATATTTTAAAGAAAACTTTGAAAAGAGTAGGATTGTCAGTCAGATTGAAGAGATTCTGAATAAGACGCTGAGGGAAAAAAATTGAAAATCTTAGTTATCGGTGCGGGCGGAATGATCGGGCACAAGATGTTTCAGATCTTAAAATCTAAAGGCCATCAGGTTTTTGGTGCTGTTAAACAGAATAATTCTCAATATGCTAAATTTAATTTATTTGCAGATTCTGAATTATTTGATCATGTTGATGTTCTAGATAGCAATAAAATTATACAAATTTTAAATGATCTCAAACCAGATGTTATTTTGAACTGTGTGGGTATTACTTTAAGAAAGCCTGAAATTAAAGATTTTGAATATTCTCATAAAATAAATACAGAATTTCCCCATTTTTTACGAACTTGGGCTCAAGATCATAAATCCTATTTAATTCATTTTAGCACAGATTGCGTTTTTTCCGGCAAAGATGGCCCTTACACAGAAGAAAGTAGAACATCAGCAGAAGATATTTATGGCCGAACAAAAGCAGCGGGGGAGGTTGTCGGTCCTTGCACACTTACCTTGCGTGGAAGCATGATTGGGCGTGAGCTTTTTGGTAAGACTGAATTGCTGGAATGGGCCCTTTCTCAGAAAAACAAACAAGTTAAGGCATTTTCAAAAGTCATTTATTCAGGGGTTACAACAAACCTAATGGCTGAATTAGTAGCAAAACTTGTTTTAATGCCTAAAAAACTGACTGGTATTTATCAGGTTAGCTCTGAGCCAATCTCAAAACTTGAGCTCTTGCAATTAATTGATAAGTATTTTCATCTGAATTTGGCGATTATTGAAGAATCGACCCCTGTTTCATCTAAGATTTTAATCAGTGAAAAACTTAAAAAAACTATTGGCTTTAATTGCCCATCTTGGGTTCAAATGCTAGAAGAAATATCAAAAGACGTGCTTAATTATAACTCGTAAAATAAGCTATTTGTTTAGCTATATAAAGCAGGCATTATGTATTTTAAAGATAAGACAATTTTAGTTACCGGCGGAACAGGCTCAATGGGTAAAACTTTTGTAAAAAGAGTTTTAAGCGGTGAATTAGGTATTCCTAAAAAATTGATTGTGATGTCACGTGATGAAGGTAAACAGCACGACATGAGAGTTTCATACCTACATAGTAAAAATGCCACTGATGAGGCAATGTACCGAAACTTTTTAAATACTTTAGAATTTCGCATTGGAGATGTACGTAATTTTTCGGATGTTTGCTCGGCTGTTCGCGATGCGGATATTGTGGTTAATGCAGCAGCTCTGAAACAAGTGCCATCTTGTGAATATTTTCCGCATCAGGCAGTGCTGACCAATTGTATAGGGGCTGCTAATATTGTGCAGGCAATTCAAGAACATAACTATAAGGTGAGTACTGTCATTGGCATAAGCACGGACAAGGCCTGTAAACCCGTTAATACCATGGGAATGACCAAGGCGATACAGGAAAGAATTTTTATTTCGGGGAATGTATTGAACCCGAAGACGCGGTTTCTGTGTGTGAGATACGGAAACGTACTGGCCTCAAGAGGTTCAGTGATTCCACTTTTTTATGAACAGATTAAAAACGGCGGTCCGGTGACTATTACCGATTCACGCATGACAAGATTTTTGCTTACATTAAATCAAGCAGTGGATACCGTTTTTGCGGCTTTACAGCAGGGCCGGCCCGGTGAGATATATATACCTCGTGCACCGGCGTGCTTAATAACCGATGTGGCAAAAGCCCTCATCGGAAATAGAAAAATTGAAATTAAAAATACCGGGATCAGGCCGGGTGAGAAAATGTATGAAATAATGGTCTCTGATGAAGAGGCACCCTATGTTGTTTCACGTGGGGATTATTATGTAATTCAAAGTATGCTTCCTGAGTTGGCACAGAACATTGATAAATCAGCAAAGCTTATATTAACAAAAGAATATTCATCGGATGATGAGGTTCTAGACTTTGAAGGAACTTTGTCATTACTGAAAAGCAATAATTTATTAGATATAAATTCTAATTTATCCGCCAGCGAAGGCGAACTTTTAAGATAGGATGCTTTATGAAAGCTATGACAATTGTCGGAACACGTCCGGAAATTATAAAATTAAGTCGGGTGATGGCAGCTCTTGATAAATACACAGAGCATATATTGGTGCATACGGGCCAGAATTACGATTATGAATTGAATGAAGTTTTTTTTAAAGATCTGGAAATAAGAAAACCGGATTATTATTTAGAATCGGCGGGGCAAACGGCAATTGAAACCATAGCCAATGTTCTGGTTAAGGCAGATCAACTTTTTGATAAAGTAAAACCAGATGCGGTTTTGCTTTATGGCGATACCAACTCTTGCCTTTCAGTTATTGCCGCAAAAAAGCGCCGCATCCCTATTTTTCATATGGAAGCCGGCAATAGATGTTTTGATCAACGAGTTCCTGAAGAACTGAACAGAAAAATTGTGGATCATTTAAGTGATATCAATATGCCATTAACCGAACATGCCAGACGTTATTTAATCGCCGAGGGAATACCAGCTGAAAAAGTAATAAAAACTGGATCGTGTATGAAAGAGGTATTAAGTTACTACTCAGAAAAAATAAACAAATCAAAAGTATTAGATGACCTAAAATTACAAAAAGCTCAGTTTTTTATTGTTTCGGCACACCGCGAAGAAAATATAGATAGCGAAAAGAATTTTAGGGATTTTTTGAATACATTAAATATGTTGGCTGATAGATTTAAATTAAGGATATTGGTTTCAACCCACCCCCGCACCCGTAAAAAGTTAGAATCATTATCTACTCGGGAATTTAACTCTTTGATTGAATTTATGAAACCATTTGGTTTTAGTGACTTTATTCAACTGCAAAAAAGCGCTTTCTGTGTGATTTCTGATAGTGGCACCATAACAGAAGAGGCCTCTTTGCTTTCAGTGCCGGCCGTTATGATTAGACAAGCACATGAAAGACCCGAAGGGATGGATCAGGGTGTTTTAATTATGTCTGGCCTTGCATACAAAGATGTTATTAAATCTGTTGAAGTCGTAACGAATATGAAAAAGCCCGAGATCGTACATGATTTTAACACCGAGAATGTTTCTGAGAAAGTGGTTAAAATTATATTAAGTTATGTAAACTATATTAACAGAACAGTTTGGTCGAAATCGAATGAGTTAACTGGTGAGTTATACTAAAGTATCTTCTCTTGCCGCGTTAGTTCGTGTTTTTTAATTAATGGCTGATCCCATCTTTTTTAAAAACTTTATAAGCAGTTAAAAAAATAATTTTTATATCTAAGGTTAGGCTCTGATTCTTTAAATAAAACTCATCATATTGAACCTTTAGGGGTATCGGTAATTCGTCTCGTCCGTTAATTTGAGCCCAACCAGTAATTCCGGGGGTTAAATTGTGCACACCACATTTTGTGCGTAACTCCTTAAGATCATCTTGATTGAAAAGCGCGGGCCTTGGGCCGACAAAACTCATGTCACCGGTTATTACAGATAGAATTTGTGGAAGCTCATCAAGGCTAGTTCTGCGCAAAAGCCGACCTATTGGTGTTAGGAATAATTCAGGGCTGGGCAAAAGATGTGTAGCAAGCTGGGGGGTATTTATATTCATTGATCTAAATTTGGGCATCAAAAAGATATGATTATTTTTACCTATTCTTTTCGATATGTGAAATACAGATCCTTTTGATGTTAACTTGACAGCTATGCAAATAAGCAAAAAAGGTATTAATATTATAATAAGTAGCAGTAAAGATAAAATAATATCAAATAATCTCTTTAACATTAAGTATAAAACTAAAATAATTTTGTTGTATTGTCCATTATAGATAATTGTGCAATTCTTAAGAATTAATTTAGGAATTTAAAGATGCACGCTATTATAGCTTCAATGCCGCGTAAGTATAAAATTTTAATTATGTTAATTAGTGATGTTATATTGCTGCCTTTAGCCTTATGGTCTGCTATTGCACTAAGATATGGTAGTTTTCATCCAATGGTTAGCGGCTACTGGTGGTTGTTTTTAATTATTCCATTTGTAACTGTGCCGATTTTTATAAAGTTAGGGCTTTATCGTGCCGTTATTAGATATGTCGATGAACAAATTATCAAAACCGTTTTATATGGTGTTACACTTTCAAATTTAATTATTATTGCAATTGTGGCCATGGCTCGTATTGAAGGTCTTCCGCGCTCATCACTGGTAATTTATTGGGCTATTGCTAGTGGCTATATTGCAGCAAGTCGATATCTTGCTAGGGGTATACTGCGAACACTAGAGCGCAAAGATAGGCGCAAACAAAAAGTGGCTATTTATGGTGCGGGAAGGGCCGGCCTGCAAACAGCCTTAGCATTACTATCAGGCCCTGAATATAAACCAGTTTTATTTTTTGATGATCATAGCGAATTACATGGCACTACAATTGCCGGTATACGCGTGTATAATTCTAAAAATGCTGAAGATATTATGGATAGATATAATTGTAGCCAATTGTTATTGGCGTTACCATCGGCAACAAGAGCTGTACGTAAAGAAATAATTCAAAGATTTGAAAAAAAGAATATTCAGCTAAAGACTATTCCGGGCATGGGTGAATTAGTAACTGGTAAAGTTAAAATTGAAGATATTAGAGAAGTGGGAATTGAAGATTTACTAGGGCGTGATCCAGTGCCTCCATTTGAAGATTTAATCTCAGTTTGTATACAGGATAAGGTAGTGATGGTAACAGGTGCTGGTGGTTCTATTGGAGCTGAGCTGTGTCGGCAGATTTTGAAATACAATCCGAATAAGATAATTTTATTTGAAAAAACTGAGTACTCACTTTACAGACTTGAACAAGAATTATTGCAGATCTACAGCCGCGAAAAAATTGTACCGATTTTGGGTGATATTTTAAGTCAACATCAAATTGAAAACACCATGGGTAACTATAATGTAGAGACAATTTATCATGCAGCCGCTTATAAGCATGTACCCTTGGTAGAGGCCAATATTATTTCAGGAGTAATTAATAATGTAATTGGAACGCTAACAGTAGCCAAAGCAGCGATGAATTTAAAAGTGAAAACTTTTGTTTTAATTTCGACAGATAAGGCAGTAAGGCCTACAAATGTAATGGGAGCAACTAAAAGGTTTTCTGAGCTTATTTTGCAAGCTTTGGCGGATACAAAGCCTAACACTAGATTTTGTATGGTTAGATTTGGTAATGTATTGGGGTCTTCGGGTTCTGTAGTGCCCTTATTTAAAGAACAAATAAAAAATGGTGGTCCGGTTACTGTAACCCATCCCGATGTTACCCGATATTTTATGACAATACCCGAGGCCGCTCAGTTGGTCATACAAGCCGGCGCCATGGGAAAAGGTGGTGAAGTTTTTGTTCTTGATATGGGTGAAGCCATTAAAATTGTTGATTTAGCCAGAAATATGATTGAACTCAGTGGTTTTGAAGTTAAAGATTTGAACTCTGACAAAGGTGATATCGCAATTAGTTTTGTGGGTTTAAGGCCTGGCGAAAAACTTTATGAAGAACTACTTATCGGTAATAAAGTTGGTAAAACCAGACACCCGCGCATTATGATGGCCGGTGAGGAATTTATTGAGTTCAGTATACTAATGGGCCATTTAGAAAAATTAAAATTTAATTGTGAAAACTATTTACAGGATGCGGTGATTGAGTGCTTAAAAGAAGTGGTTAAGGAGTATAAACAGACGAGTAACGATGAGTAGGATATATCAAGTTAAGATATTATTGTTATTCTCTTTAATAGCGACTTTTACTTCACAGTCGTTGGTTGACTTGGCGGATATATTGCTAGTAGTTACGGCGGGGTATATTGCCCATCAAGATAATGAAATAAAAAAATATTTTAAGGGCTTTAGCCCCTCAGGGCTCTGGCCAATATGGGCTGTGTGTATTCTTTTGGGTTTGGTAACTAATTTGGGCTTTTTTAACACTCAAGTGTGGTTAGGTTTTATTGAGTACAGATGGGTTATTACACTATTAAGTATAATTTATTTAATTAAAAAAAATAACCCCTTTGAAAAACTTATTAAAATTTGCGGACTTTTTATTTTAATATTAAATTTAATAAGTATATTTTTGTATTTATACAGACAAGATGAAGTCAGAGCTGCCGGAATTATTAATGCCGTGATGGCTTTTTCACACAATATAGCCCCACTATTTAGTTTATTTACGGTTTTAGCATTTGTTAGCTGGATCAATTTTGATCGTAATCAAAAAATTTTACTAACTCTAGTAGCTTTGACATCGATGATGTTAACTTTATTGTCGTACACGCGGGGTGTTTGGATCAGTTCTATTGCTGGCATTTTAATTTGCTTGTTTGTTTGGAATTATAAGCGGGCCCTGCAATTTTTAATTCTTGTCATATTAGTTGGTAGTAGTTTAGTTCTTGAAAACAAAAGCATAAATGATCGTATTTTTTCTAAAACCATTGCCGAAACCAGCAGTAACAACGCCCGACTGGCGCTTTGGAGAGCCAATTGGCGCATAATTCAAGATTATCCACTGTTAGGTGTTGGCCATGAACAGAATAAATATCATTTACGAAAATATTATGATGAATTGGGTTACCCGGCGGATACATTAATTTCCCACGCGCACAATCAATACTTACAGGTGTGGGCCGGCACGGGAACTTTGGGTTTAATTTGCTATTTGGTGTTTTTATTTTCTATATTTAAAACGGCATGGCGCGGCTATAAAAATGCCAACCCCGAAAACAAGGGTCTACAATTAGGCCTCATCGCCGCGCTACTTTGTTTTGCAATCGGGGCATTAACTGAGGCTAATTTTAGTATTTCAAAAAATAGATTTTTATTTTTGCTGCTGGCTGGCTTAGCCATTGGTTTTTCAAGCTCATCAAATAAAAAGCCCGGCCTGTTGTAATGGCTGGCAACAGAGAGGCCTTCAGGCTCTTAAAAAATTGAACGAGTTATTTATGCAAGAAAGCCTTTATCTTGATTGACATAAGCAGACGATAACTTTAATTTTACATAATAAAATTAATAGCTAAAATGAGTAACTAAGGAGCCCCGTATGGATATAAACTCGATGTATTTGATTTCTCCGATTATTGTTGGTTTTTTTGCATTGGCTATAGCCATAGCATTGTATTACCGGGTTAAGGCGCAACCTGCCGGCAATGAAACGATGAATCGTATTGCGGGCTATATTCGCGAAGGTTCAATGGCCTTTCTTGTTCGTGAATACAAGGTTTTATCTGTTTACTGTTTGGCAGTCAGTACCTTAATGATGTTTTCCCTGGGGGCCGAGGCCGCTCTTTGGTTTTTAATGGGGGCTTTTTTATCTTTATTAGCGGGTTTTATTGGTATGAAAGCGGCTACATTTGCCAATGTTAGAACCACGCAGGCAGCCGCTAGCTCCACCAAAGGTAATGCACTATTAGTGGCCCTAGATGGTGGCGCGGTGATGGGCTTAACTGTAGCTGCGCTTGGCTTAATTGGGCTTGGCGTGGTGTACTCGCTTTATCAGTATAATGAACAAGCAGGAACGGCCTTGCATGCCTTTGCGGTGGGGGCTTCATCCGTGGCCTTATTTGCGCGTATTGGTGGTGGTATTTACACAAAAGCTGCAGATGTGGGCGCTGATATTGCCGGTAAAGTGATTGAAAATATTCCTGAAGACGACCCTAGAAATCCGGGCGTTATTGCCGATAACGTGGGTGATAATGTGGGTGATGTTGCCGGCATGGGCGCCGATATTTATGAATCTATGGTAGCCGCGATTGTTTCCGCCATGGCGATTGCGTTAACTATTTCTCCAAATGCTTTACCTAAAATTATGCAAGCAACGGATGCATCAATTGACTCTGTACGCATGATGGGTGTTGGGCTACCTTTAATTTTATCGACACTAGGTTTGTTAATTTCAATTGTGGTTATTTTTACCGCGCGAGCATTAAAAAATCAAAAACCGGCAACGGTGCTACGCTCTTCATTAATGCTACCACCGGTTATTTTAACTTTAGTTTCATATATAACTATGCCCTTAATGGGAGTCACACAAAATGTAACCTGGGCACTGGCCGCTGGTGCCTTTGGCGGAGCGCTCATTGGTCTGATCACTGAATACTACACCGCCATGAGGCCCATTCGTCTTGTGGCGGAAGCCGCAAAAACGGGGGCGGGTACGGCGGTGATTCGTGGTTTAGCCGTGGGTATGGAATCTGTGGCCTTGCCAACTATTGTGGTGGTTATTGCCGCTTATATTGCAGATCAACAACTGGGTCTTTACGGTATTGCGCTAGCAGCTGTTGGAATGCTAGCCGGAACTGCGGTGGTGATGACCGTTGATGCTTATGGGCCTATTGCAGATAACGCAGGTGGGATTTCTGAGATGGCCGGGTTAGATCCTAAAGTTCGCGAAATTACCGATGAATTAGACGCGGTCGGAAACACCACTGCTGCCATTGGAAAAGGTTTTGCCATTGGTTCCGCAATACTAACAGTATTAGCGCTTTTCAGTGCCTTTAATATGGAAGTTAACCACGTAAGACTTGAAGCCGGTATGAGTGCTATGCAGCTGGATTTAACATCATCAAGTGTGCTGTTAGGTATTTTATTAGGTTCAATTTTACCATTTCTAGTGGGGGCCACAACCATGACCGCTGTTGGAAAAGCGGCGGGTAAAATTGTGGTTGAAATTGCCCGGCAGTTTAATGAAATTCCGGGATTACGAGAAGGCAAAGCCGAGCCCGAACCCGCAAAAATTGTGGATATTGCAACTACGGCGGCCCTTTACGAAATGATTTTACCCGGAATGATCGCGATTGTCTCCCCGGTTTTAGTGGGATTTTTTCTAGGACCACAGGCGTTAGCTGGAATGCTGGCCGGCGGTATGGCCGTGGGTGCCGCCATGAGTTTATTTATGGCTAATGCCGGGGGCGCTTGGGATAACGCCAAAAAATTTATTGAAAAAGGCGGACTGCCTGGCCACAAAAAGGGCTCTGACGCACACAAAGCAGCCGTGGTCGGCGACACCGTGGGCGATCCATTTAAAGATACCTCGGGGCCAGGCATTGCTATTTTAATTAAAGTTATGTCGGTGGTTAGTCTTTTAATTGCACAGTTGATTGCGTTGAAATAAGTCCTATAGCCCAACTAGACAATATTTTTCAATTGAATAGACACTTTAGTGCCTACATTCAATTGGCTTGAGATTTTAAAAAACCCTCTGGTGCCTATTTTTTCTAAGCTGATGCTGATCTTTTTACTGGCAATATCGTCAAAGGCTTCATAACAAAAAAACCCAGAGGCTCTATAGCGAGACTCTAATCAAACTTTACCTAAACTCTTTACAGAACAGTCGATGAATATTTTTGTCGGCATATTTATCGGTATAATTATTTTTAAACTCTAATAATTCTTGTTCAGTGTAGCCGGAGCTAATAGATAAAACACCGATTTTGTTTTCACTAAAAGTAAAATCCACTCTCCATGTCCGGTACGCCAGCACCCAATAATGAGGTTGCTGTTCTACCCGTTTTTTATTTTTATTCGTGGGATCAAATTCCAGTTGTCGAATAATAAAAGTTCGCAATTCGGTTACGCCATTTGTCTCTAAAAAATTTAACTGGCTTTCGGCAAATGGTGAAAAGCTGATGATGTTTTTTTTAAAAGTAGCGCTATCAAGCCAGTCAATTTTGGCATTTGGGGCGATATCATATTCGGGATGAAAAGGTTTAATATCGAAAATTGGCGAGCCATTTAAAATATCATTGGGGCCAATTTCAAGAGTTAAACCCTTAACCTGAATAAGCGTAACAAGGCTTAAGCCAACTGGGTTCGGACGGTAGGGCGCGCGCGTAGCGAAGACCCCAATTTTTTTATTAGACCTGGGTGCTGATACTTGCGGCTTCCAGTTTAGATTGTGGTTTTGATTACTGTTTAGATTTAAGTGAAACCCAAAAATAATCCATAAGTGCGAACAACCATCCACATCTTGCAAAGCTTGTTCAAAATTTTCACCCGAGTGTAGTTTGATTTTACCACAGAGGCCCATTAGGTCAGGCCCGCGCCCTGCGTGGTAAGCTTCAATTTGTGCGGACTCAAAGAACCCAATGCTTTTTAGTGTCATAAATTATGATCGCTTATATTAAGAAGCAAACGCCATTCCAACTGTTGACTGGTTTATTTTCATGCCCGAATACTGCATTCATTCCACTGTTTGCGCCATTCATAGCCGGCTATGGCGGCGGCAGTTGCTGCATTAAGTGAGTTTTTAATACCGAAAACTGGAATTCTGCGCACCTCATCACAGAGCGCCAATTGATCTGGTTCTAAACCAAATCTTTCATTACCAATAACAAAAGCAGTAGGAGTTTTTTCCTTAAACGGATAAGCTATATCAAGTGCCTTTGCAGAGGTCTCAAGCGCCGTAACATAATAATTGTTTTTTTTAATATTTTCTAGAGCCTCACTAAAACTGCAAGTTTGCCAGTCCATTATTAAGGTGGCACCCAAGGCCGCTTTTTCAACCTGCAACTGATGCGGCGTCGGCGTGTAGCCGGTCAGCCAAATTTTTTGAGCGCCCAGCGTATCAGCGGTTCTAAATATTGAACCCACATTAAAGGCCGAGCGCATATTATCTATAATAAAATGCAAGGGGACACGCGGAGCTACTAAATGATCACGATCAGTTTTTGATACTAAAAAATCGTCATCTTGAATTGTTTTTTTTAAATAGCGTTCAAAGGGAACAGTGATAGTAGCAAAGTGGCGCAGTGTCATAGTTGCATTGAGATGATGTCGGTATTTAGAAAGTTTTTGCAGAATGGGATCAGTTGAGTGTTCAAGTTCAGAAATACACAGAATTAAATGTTCTAGCAGTTGAGAATCAAATAAGGCATCTTGAGAGTCTTTTTCTAAGCCCTCAAAGAGTCTGTAAATTTCTTCAACTTTTGACTTACTCATTTTGTTGGCTTCATTTTACTGGTTTTATATTGTTGGTCAAAGGATAAACAAATCAGCACCGGCATCGCCCGCGGCAGTTGCCGCTGCCGCGGCATAAAATTGTTTTTGCTCTTCAAGCATTGCTTTAATTTTGTCGGGGTCAACTCGCGCGGCTAAGTGGGTGTAATCATTAATTCGGTGATTAATTAAAATCTTATTATGATCGCTCCACACATACGGAGCTTCATTTAATAATTTTTCCACATCACGGGCCATTTTTGGTAATACGGGTTTTAAAAAAATTGCAATTTTTCTAAAGGCATTAAGTGTGGTGGTTAAAACTTGCTTGGTCAATACTGGGTCAGTAACGAGACTTTTCCAAGGGGCCTTATCATCAAAATACTTATTAGTATATTCGGCTAGTTCACGTATTAGGGTGGTGGCCTTTGCAAAATCACGAGCATTATAATATTCAGCTAGGCCATCTGCTTGTGCAGAAATTTGTGCAAGCAGGCGCTCACCAGTTGGATCAGGGGAGCTCATGACGCCATCCATTTTTTTACTAAGCATTTGGGCCCCGCGTGAGGCCAAATTAACAATTTTTCCTATAAGGTCTGAATTCACCCGCGAAGCGAAATCGTGCATATTTAAATCTAAATCATTAACACTGGCATTTATCTTAGTGGCGTAATAATATCTTAGAAATTGCGGATCTAAATGGTTTAAATAAGTGCGGGTTGAAATAAAGGTGCCCTTAGATTTACTCATTTTTTCGCCATTAACCATGACATGTCCATGAACATTAATAAAAGTGGGAGTCTTAAAATCTACACTTTTTAAAAATGAGGGCCAAAATAAGGTATGAAAATAAACAATATCTTTACCAATAAAATGATAAATTTCAGTTTTTGAATTTGCAGACCAAAATTCTTCCAGTTTGCGGTTGTTCGCCTGTGCCCACTGGTCAAGGGCTGAAATATAACCCATCGGAGCATCCACCCAGACGTAAAAAAACTTACCGGGTTCTTCCGGAATTTCAAATCCGAAATAGGGCGCATCACGGGAGATATCCAAGTCTCTAAGATCTTCAGAAAACCATTCTAACATTTTTTTTGAAACTTCAGGAACTGTGTGTTGGGGTAACCAATCTTGTAAATAAGTTTTAAAATCATTCAGTTTAAAAAAAACATGATCGGAAGACTTTGTCATGGGCCTAGTGCCACATAAAGAGCACCCGGGGTTTTTTAGGTCGTTTGGTGAATAGGCCGCGCTGCACACCTCACACGAATCGCCATATTGATCTTTGGCGGAGCATCTAGGGCAAGTGCCTTTCACAAAACGGTCGGGCAAAAACATTTTGTCATGATCGCAATAAAGTTGCTCTATAGATTTTTTATGTATTAGATTTTTAGCTTTCATGCGTTTATAAAAAAGTTCGCAGAGTTTTTTATTTTCAATTGAGTTGGTAGATCCATAGTGATCAAAATTAATTGCAAAATCTGTAAAATCCTGAAGGTGCTCATTATAGGATTTTTCAATTAACTGCTCAGGAGTAATTTTAAGTTCGCGGGCTTTAACCATAATTGGCGTGCCATGAGTGTCGTCGGCACAAATAAAAATGCATTCGTGTCCTTGCATTTTTTGAAATCTAGAATAAATATCGGCTTCGATGTGCTCGAGCATATGACCTAAATGAATGGGCCCATTGGCATAAGGCAAGGCACAGGTTATAACTATTTGACGTTTGGTCTGACTTTGTAGGGTATTTTTCATATTTTTTTCATAGAGTGTTGTAAATCCTTTAAACTTCCAACTGGATTTTATCAAGTAGTGCGGGGTCTGAAAGTACAATTTCGCCACCTAAAGCAATAGCGGTTAGCGGGCTATCGGCAATACGCACCGGAATTCGCACTTCGGCTTCAATTTTTGCGGCGAGTTCTTTAATTAAGGCACCGCCGCCCGCAAGCACAATGCCATTTCCGATAATATCCGACACCAATTCGGGCGGAGTTTTTTCAAGCGCATTTAATATTCCATGTACAATTTGCTGAATGGAATCGGCAAGTGACATGCCAATTTCTTCTGAGGTGACCATCTGCATACGCGGAAAACCAGATTCTAAATCGCGGCCTTCGATCTCTAAAGAGATAATATTTTTTTTAGGAAGGGCAGTACCCAGTTCAATTTTAAGAAATTCAGCGGTGGCCTCAGATATAACAAAGTTTTTAGAATCTTTCATAAAACGGATAATAGCTTCGTCAAATTTATGTCCACCAATTCTTAATGCTTCGCAAAGAACAATATCCGCTAAGGCAATAATTGCAATTTCCGTGGTGCCTCCCCCGATATCAATAATCATTTGCCCAAAGGCTTCTTTAACTGGAAGATTCGCGCCGATTGCGGCCGCCATAGGTTCATCTATTAAATAAGTTTTACTGGCTCCGGCAGAGCGGCAATTTTCTATAACCGCTTTTTTTTCAACCTCAGTAACACCATAAGGAAGTGAAACCACAATGGCGGGCCGGGTTAAAGAGTTTTTTTGTAGAACTTTGCCCAGAAAATATTGCAGCATGGAGCGCGTGGCATCAAAATCTGCAATGACTCCATCTCGTATAGGTTTAATTGTTATAATATGTCCTGGATTTTTTTTTGCAATTTCAACACCCTCAAGACCAATGCCAAGAATTTTACGTTTTTTAAGGTTACCTTCAGTGACCATGACTTGGCTGGGCTCGTTTAAAACAATACCTTTATTTTTAACTGCAATTAAGGTATTTGCAGTTCCTAAATCAACAAAGATATCTGCGCCATTTGCGGCCACACTAAATAGCCAATTAAGCATTTTATTTCCTAAATCCTAAGTTAGCATCAAAAGGAAAATTGGCATGTAATGTTAGCGCGGTGTTTGTGTTCGACAGATTAAGGTCTAGCTCGGCCCCAAGTTGAAAATCTTCTCTTTCAAGCCATTCGCTACCAATAATAAACTGCGTGGCCATTACATTTTTTGTGTTGTTATAAATTGCAGTAAGAGGTAACCCGAAATAAGGGTTCATTTTGCCCCAACGGGTATCAACTATTTTACTGATAATTGGCGTAATTTGCAGAGCATAAAAATTTTCTTTAATATTTTCTTTAGCTTTGCGGGCGTAGATAATAGCACCACGTAAACCAATGGCCGGTTGATTTTGATAATCGGGAAAGGGCACCCATTTAACAGAGGCCGTAGTCCAAAAATCAACACTGCCACTGCCGCCGCCGCTACCTATTATAAAACGCGCATTCATTTCTTCTTCAACGGGTAAGTCAAAAAATACGCCCACATTTGAACCACCGCCACCCTCTAGCAATAACTGAGGAGCTACGCCAACTCGATATTGATTTTCTTTGATGAGTTCGGCGGTTTCACTTAATGACAAAGACAAATTAGCTAAGCCTGTTTGTGAAAGTAGAAATAGAGAAACAAAGGGGAACATGATTTTTAAAAAAGTCGGCGTAAGCGTATAATATTTTGTCATATTTAATATATTACCAAGTTTAACTTTGGTTTGACAACAAGGATGAAAGCCTGTGACATAAATTGTGAATAAAACTCAAACTCAGCAAAAAAACCCTAAAGTACCTCTAAGTATAGTGCTAATTAGCTTAAACGAACAAAGTAACATAGCGCGGGCTCTAAATTCGGTAAAATGGGCCGATGATGTTGTTGTGTATGATTCAGGATCGACAGATGAAACTATTGAGATTGCTAAAAAAATGGGCGCAAATGTTATTCAAGGGCAGTGGCTTGGTTTTGGTAAAACTAAAAAGCTTGCAACAAATTATGCAAAGTTTGATTGGGTTTTATCATTAGACTGTGACGAGGTCATAACTGAAGCCTTGCAAGCTGAGCTTTGCAGTAAATTGAATATATTAAAACCACACCACGTTTACAAAATTCCACGGCTTTCGTTTTACTTAGCTAAAGCCATCAAACATGGAGGCTGGTTTCCAGACTATCAGGCCCGTCTTTTTAATAAAAAGTATCACAATTGGAATGAAGTTTTAATTCATGAAAAAATTAATGCAAAAAATTATGAAAATCTTGCATCCTACATGAATCATTATGTATTTAAAAATATAGAGCACCAAGTCAGTACGAATAATCGCTATTCAAGTTTGCAGGCCCAAGAAATGTATAGATCTGGAAAGAAATTTTCGTGGTTTCTTTTTTTTACAAAACCTTGGGTTAAATTTATTGAGTGTTATTTTCTGAAACGGGGTTTTTTAGACGCTTGGGCTGGGTATGTTATTGCTTACAGCGCCAGTTATTCGGTATTTTTAAAATGGGCCAAATTACGCGAGTTGGAAAAAAATAAATGATTCAAAAAAAATTCTTATTTTTTTTACTGATGTTTACGCTAAAGGTCTATTCGTACACAGAAGTAACAGATTGGAAAAACTCGCCCCTCATCGTTTTTGAAAATAAGCAACAGGCCGTACTTAAAAAAAAGCTGCAAATTAAAACGCCATTTGCCGCAGTGATGTCCAATCAAGATCAGCTTGAGCTTAAAATAAATATTTTTGATAGAATTATAGTTTACCCAAAATCTAAAGTTCAGGTTTTAGAGTTTCTGGAAGAAACCGGCTTTATTGCTGATTTTTATATTTTAGACGGGCAGGTCCGATTTGCTACAGCACACCGGGGTGCTCCCACCAAAGAAGCCTCAACCATATTGGTCTTAAAAACTCCATTCTTTGACTTAAAAACGACCTCGCTGGCGGATTTTATTATTAATCTTAATATGAAAGAGCCCAGTGTTGAGGTTAAATTAATTAGTGGCACCTTGCCGTTACAATTTTTTGACTACGAAAAAACTCTGATTCTAAAAGCAGGGGAAAGTGTTAAATTTGTAGGTGTGCTTGCAGAGGAGGGCCCGGGTATAAAATACGATTATTTACTGAATAATCGTAAAGTACCAAGGGGTTCGTTAGGCGAAGTTCAAAAGTTTGATCAGAGCATATTTATTCAAGAAGAAAAAAAACAAGTGCAAATCGACGTTAAAAATAAAAAAAAACGTACTCAAAGCGCGCTGGCAAAAATGAAAAAACAAAAAGAATTTGAAGAATCTTTTTTATGTAAAAAACCCTTTGCGCAAATGAATCAGTGCGCCTGGCGTCTTGTGGAAGCTAAATGCTACCGGCAGCGCTGCAATGTCAACGGAAAATGGGGCGATCTTATTGAAAGACCGGTTAGCGCATTATGTAAAAAAGATTTTTTTAAAGATTTTTTTGTAGCGGAGTGTGATTATTAAGTTTATGTTGTCATAATCAGAAATCGGAGTTTGTAATGCTAGATACAATTATTTCAATGTTTTTATTAACAGGGCCTAGTGCCCCTTATTCAGGTACAAATTATGATAAAGTGGTGGCGACCCTTCAGCAAATTGCTCAGCAAAATCCAGCTCATGCAAAAATTATTTCAATTGGCGTAAATGATCAAGGTGTTCCAATTCAGGCCTTGCAAATTGGTAATGGTGAGATCAGTTCATTAGTTGTAGGTACGCATCATGGGAATGAGTATGGGTCTACGGCGGTTGCGTTAGCGATGGGGGATAATTTGGCTAAAGACCCAATTACTGGACAGACAGTCTATGTTATTCCGGTGCTAAATATTTCGGGTTATAATAAATTCAGTCGTCATGAATCTGGTATTGGCGGATCTCGGGATCCCAATCGTGATTACACAGGTCCTTGCAAAGAGGGCAGCTCCTTCAACTTAAAATCAACTAAGTCATTGGCGGATTTTTTAGAATTTAAAAATATTCAGATTACTGCAACACTGCATACCTACTGGCCGGCGGTGGTTTACCCTTGGGGTATTTCAAGTCGTGATTTAGCAACTCCGCACGATGCGCAGTATATTCAACTGGCAAATGATGCAACCAAAGAAAGCAAGTATCAAGTTGGCAATAGCACGCAGGTTTTATATGCCGCAGATGGAACATTTGAAGATTACGCGTATTGGAGGCATGGCATTTGGTCTTTATTATTTGAGTTGGGTTTTAGTCATAGGCCAGACTTGACCGCTATTAAAAATATGGTGGATGTAAATATTCCGGGCATTCGGCGTTATTTAGAGAATGCTCCAAAACAACGAGTACTGGATCATGCCTTTAACGGACGCTGTGACAAAAATGTATTGCAAAGAATTTTACTTGAGTAGTTAAGCTACATAAATATAAAGACAAATAAAATGGCAAAAACTTCCGGCCAATACACATAGATGCCAAAAGCCGTGAAAGTGTTTATATTTTTCATCAAGTAAAAAAAATCCAACTCCAAAGGTGTAAAAAAAGCCACCACTGATTAGCCATAAAATACCTCCAAGCGAAAGCGAGGCTAACAAGGGCTTTATAGCAATTAGCGCGAGCCATCCCATAAGTATGTAAATAAAAATTGAATATTTTCGTGTTTTTTTACCTAATAGAATTTCTTGTATAATGCCAATGAATGCCAGTGACCAGATGACGCCAAACAAAATCCAGCCCCAAAAACCATTTAAGATGATAAGTGTGATGGGAGTGTAGCTACCCGCAATCATCAGATAAATTGAAATATAATCCATTTGTCTAAAAAAATCTTTAAATTTACCTTGCGGTAGGCTGTGATAAATTGTGGAAACCATATAAAGGCCAACCATCATGGCGCCATAGATGCTAAAGCCTATAATCTTTAGAACATCACTTTTATCAATCGCGATTACTAATAACAGCGAAACCCCTGCGCAGGCCAATAGAACACCGATAAAATGTGAAATGCTATTAAATTTTTCACCGTAGTACATTTGAACATTATATTGCTTTATTTTTTGATTGACGTAAACTTATTAGATGCGCCGTAAGCAGATATTGGCCTTAACTTTTTTCATTTATTTTTTGGTGTTTGTACTCAATGATGGCTTTATGGCACTTGATGAATACTGGGATGGCGTAACTCGGTACATTCCGGCACAGAGTTCAGATTTTATGAGCCTCGTCGCACCAGATGACGTAAAATCCCCCTTACAAATAATGCCCATGCATGCCGTGGCGCAGCTAGCCCTGAGTCTTGGAGTTAAATCTCCTTACGGACAGTACCGCAGTGTAATTTTTGTGTTGGGGCTTATAAGTATTTTACTCCTAGTTTTTTGTTTTATTAAATTTTCAGAAGTCTGTAAGTTTTCACAAAATGAAAGTCATTTTTTATTGTTGATGCTGGCTTTTTATTTTGCTGCCCCGTTTGCGCTAACGCGGCCCATGTTTGAAGCCGTGGCCAGTCCTTGGTTGACACTCGCCGCAGTTCTGGCATTACGCTATGATTTTAATGAAAAAATAAGCGATCTGTTATTAGGAGTATTTTTTGTTTCAATAGCTTTTATATTACGGCAACAGTTAGGTTTTTGTGCGCTTGTTTTTATAATACTACCCGCACTTAAAAAAAACCTAAAACATATTATCTGGGCAGGTGCCCTTGGGCTTATATTTTTTGTACTAGCGGGCATGCCGGATTACTTCATGCGCGGCAAATTTCATTATTCATTAATAAATCTTACAGTATATAACTACGAGCACGGTTCGGAATATGGAAATCGCAGTGTATTTTTTTATCCGGTGTTAATTTGTATTACAGCATTTACTCCTTTTTTTGTTAAAAAATACCCTGTCAATTTTACAAAAAACTACATTAAAAAATACCGCAGCTTATTGATGATAGTAGGACTTTTTATATTTTTACATTCCCTATTCCCACAAAAATGGGAAAGGTTTGTTGTTTCAATCATTCCTATTTTAATTTTTTTAGTATTTCCATTTTTGTATTATCTGCAACAAAATTTTAAACAGCACAAGATAAGACTTGTTTCTTTATATTCGCTGAATGGATTTTTATTTATTATTGCTAGTTTTTTTCCAGCGCAGAAAAATTTAATTGAGATGTCGCGATACTTAGATCAGCATCCTGAAATTAAAAAAGTGTATCGAGTCAATAACACACCTGAATGGATCACCGAAGTTTTTATACTTGATAAAAACTTTCAATTTATAAATGCGGATAACTTAAAACTTACTGAATTAGACTGGTCCGATTGTAGCCATACACTTATTTTAAGTGAAACAGATGTCAGTCGCTATACTGAGCTTACAGGCCGACTTAAATTGAATGCTGTATTTAATGTAAATTTAATTGAACAATTGGCGTTTAAAGCCAATCCAAAAAATAATTTAAGGCGAATAAAACTTAGTCTTTACTCTGGTTGTGAACGCTGAATTTCTGGACGGATATGAATACCCACGTCATCAAGCTCTCCTTTTACGCCCCATAGTTTTGATAATAGTTTTGGCGAGTGAGACCCGATATAAGATAAAACCAGAGACTTAATTAGGCGCCCCGTAAGTACGGTGATAAACATATGAAAAAAAGACAACGGCGCAAGGGCTGCCAAAATGACAATAGGTTGCTGAACAATAGGCGATACGGCAATTACAAAAACTAAGAGCCATCCATATTTCAGAAAAAAAGACTCTGTTAAAAGCCAAGTTTCTCCTTGATTAAAATTAGGGTAAATCTCTAATAGCCACGCAAGGCCATAAGTTTTGACTAAATAAAAAAGTATTAGGGCGCCAAGGGTTGAACCAAGTGCAACGCAAATTGCAAGATAAAACCATTTTTTTGGTTTTAACATGCTGCTTGAAATTAAAATGCCGTCCGTAGGTACTATAATAATAAAATAATCTATAAGAGCTAGCGACCCAAGCAACAGTGGGTACCATTTGCGATCTGTGAAATTTTGCAAGTAATGAACACAACTTTCAATTTTATGACGTATTTTTTTGCTTGCGATCATTTGTTCTCTTTAAAGGCCAGTTTGTATCCGGCACTTAAGACAGTTTCAATTTGCACCTCACTCGAAATCAACTTCTTACGCAGATGACTAATGTGGGCATCAATGGTGCGTGATGTAATAAATTTATCAATACCCCAGATGCGATCAATAATAACTTCCCGGCTATAAACTTGGCCCGGGCGCGACATTAACAAACGTAGAATTTTAAATTCATATGGGGTTAGGTCTACAATTTTACGTCCCTTATTTTTTGAAATTATTTCGACAGTCATTTTGTCTATGTCTACAATTAAATCTTTGAACTCCAGCGTGGAGCTTTCAACTATCAGAGATTGCGCGGTTCTGAGTTTAGCTTCAATACGGGCTTTTAATTCGCTGGGGTCTGGTGGTTTGTTGATATAATCATCGGCGCCCACTCCAAAGGCGGCGACTTTTGTTAATACATCATTTTCGGAACTTAATATAATAATTGGAACAAAACGTCCTGCGAAAATTTCTTTAAGTTTAGGTAATATTTTAATGCCATTTCCGTCTGTAAGGGAAACGTCTAGTAAAATCAAGTCAAAATGATTTTGCCCATTATTGGTAATGCGCAGGGCTTCAATAGTGCTTGCGACAAAGGTCAGTACATGTTCTTTTAAAATAGAAGATAAAAAAAGTTGAAAATCCTGAGAATCTTCTATGCATAAAATTCTTGCCATTAATAAACTTTATCATATGTTGCATTTTCTTCAAGTCATTATAACAAGTGTTCAATATCATGAGCGTCATAATACACAGAGCAATGAAGTACATAATTAAGTACTTATTTAAGTACTTAAAAGCTTCGTTGAAGGACAAGATGTCCTAAGGAGTGTTCATGAATAGAACAGATAGTCTGGAACGCTACGTTAAGATGACGTTAATTGTTGAAGATGATTTGTCTTTACGGCCGCTTTGGGAAAATTTTTTTAACTTACAGCTAACAGATATTGGCTATGAGTGGGCGGTTAGTTGTGAAGAAGCATTAAAAATGATTCAACTGCGAAATAAAAATAAAGATCCTTATTTTTTAATTTTATCCGATATATTTTTAGCGGGCTCAAAAACCGGAATCGACTTAATGACCTCTGGTGCGGTTGCCGATAGTTATGCCTATAAAGTCTTGGTTTCCGCAACTGAACGCAGCGAGATCATAACTAAATTTGGTCATATGATTTCTGAAGTTATTGTTATATCAAAGCCGTTAGATTTTAAACAAATTGAAATTATTTTTAAAAAAATATTGAATATAAATTATAAGACACCCTGCAAAGAATTTGTAAGCGAGGCAACATGATCAATCAACGAGTTATAATTGTTACTGGTTGTAGTTCAGGATTGGGCTTAGCTCTGGTTAAAAAATTGTTTTTGCGTTCAGATTTAAATATTGTGGCCACCGCAAGATTGGGATCTCTCGCAATAATTACAGATATTTTTACCGAATCAAAACGTTTTATTATGCGCGAACTTGACATTACAAATGATGATAACATTTATGCATTAATACACGAAGTTACTTTACTTTGGGGCCGGGTAGATGCCGTAATAAATAATGCGGCTATATGTTTTAGAGCGGTAGTTGAACATATGGATTTTGATTCAGAATTAATGCAACTTAAAACAAACTATTTGGGACCTATGGCGCTAATTCGGTCTGTACTACCTATTATGCGAGAGCAGCGCTCCGGTTTAATTATTAATGTATCCTCCGTTTCCGGAATGCTGGCCATGCCGACGATGGGTTCTTATAGCGCGTCGAAACGCGCCCTAGAAGGGGCCACAGAAGCGCTATGGTACGAGACGCGGCCCTTTGGGATTAAGGTAAATTTAGTGCAGCTAGGTTTTATAAACTCTAGTTCTTTTAAGAGAGTCGTGCTTTCGAATAAAGCTAAAATCAGCGTGGCTCTGAATGGGCCCCATTCGGAATATTATCGTTCCATGACGCCGATGATTGAAAAACTAATGTCACTGTCGTTTTCTTCTACAGATAAAATTGCTGCTAAAATTGTAAAGTTACTTGATAAGCCTAAAGAGCGGCTGAGATTACCATTAACACTGGACGCGGTTATTTTTGCAATTCTAAAAAAACTCATACCCTCCTCTGTTTTTGAAAATTTTTTATATATATTGCTACCGGGCTCTTTGAAATGGGGCGGGCTATGGAAGGTTGATAAACAAAAAAATAATATGATAAAGAATGATAAACTAAAGGATGATATTAATAAAGAAGCATCTTAAAAACGCCACACATCGTGGTAGGAGGTAATTATGAATTACAAAGTTAACTACGTGATGACATCAAATCTCATTTCAATATCTGAAAATCGTAATATTGAAATGGCGGACAATCTGATGAAAATAAATCGAATAAGACATTTACCAGTTGTCAATTCAGACAATGAACTTTCAGGGATTATTTCAGTTAAAGATATTGCAAAAGCGAAGGACCGACAAAAAATTATTAAATCTGTTATGTCAACGCCAGCGCGTATTGTAAAAAAAACCGATAGCGTTAAATTGGCAATAGAACTGATGTTAAAACATAAGATATGTTCAATATTGGTAACAAGTGAAAAAGATATTGTGGGTATCGTGACAACGGATGATTTACTCAGGCTGTTAGCTATGGTTATTGGCGAAGAAGAGATTTTGAAAAAAAATGACATGACGGCATCATTTTTTGATGAATCTTGGAGTCGCCCAAATTAAATTCGGGCGGGCTTGATGTTTTTGGCTTGATGTTTTTGGCTTGATGTTTTTATATTATAATGGCATAAAAGAGCATGCCTATAAATAATGATACACGCCTTTCACCTGATACAATAAAATCTGCAGTGCTGGTGGGTATTCAGTTACCTCATGTCACGGCACTAGATTTAGAAAGTTCACTGCAAGAGCTTACGCGTCTTGTAACAACATTAGGGTATAATGTGGTGGGCCGAGTTTCACAAAAACGAAGTACTGATCGTTCCCTTTCCGTATTAGGAGAAGGAAAACTTGCGGAACTCGCGGCCTGGACTGGCGGTAGTGGAAAAATAGCTAGGTTCGTGGAGCGTAAAAAAAGTAAAGCCGCCTTAAAATGGGATGAAGACAAAAAAGCAGTAGAATTGCAAGAAGAAGATAATGAAGAAACAACCTGCAATGTTGCGATAGAAGATAAAAAATCTGCGCAAATAGTGGTGGTGGATACTGAATTGTCTCCATCGCAGCTTAGAAATTTGGAAAGTGCAACGGGTGTAACAGTTTTTGATCGCACCGGAGTTATTATAGAAATTTTTAGTCGGCATGCCAGAACCAAGGCCGCCAGATTGCAAGTTGAAATTGCAAGATTGACTTATGTTGCGCCCAGATTACGCGAAACCGGCGGGGGTGAGGATCGTGGTGGTGGCGGGGTGGGTGGTAAAGGTTCTGGTGAAACTAGCTTAGAACTTGATAAAAGGAAAATTCGTGATCGTATAAAAGAATTAAAAACTGAACTGAATTCAATTGGTAACGAACATTTGCAGCGGCGGACTAGGCGTGAACAAGAAATTAGCGTGGCCTTGGTGGGGTACACGAATGCAGGCAAGTCTTCTTTGATGAAGGCCATGACGGGGAGTGAAGTTCTGGTAGCAGATAAACTATTTGCAACACTTGATACCACCATTAGGCCAATTTACCCAGAAACTCGGCCTAAAATTTTATTATCAGATACGGTAGGTTTTATAAAAAAACTGCCTCATGATCTGGTGGCATCATTTAAGTCAACTTTAGATGAAGCCTTGCATGCTTCATTACTTTTGTTTGTAGTAGATGTTTCAGATCCTTCTTTCAGGTCGCAGCTTGAAGTCACCCAAAATGTTTTATCTGAAGTGGGTGCAACTGAGGTGCCCCGATTATTGATACTAAATAAGCAAGATAATTTAACAACAGAGCAAAGTATTGAATTGCAAAAAGAATTTCCTCAAGGGCAGCTAATTTCGACCCGAAGGCCAGAAGACATTGAAAAGCTAAGAGGAAAGATTCTAAGTTATTTCGAAAGCGATATGCGCGATGAAGAGCTATTTGTACCCTATACAGCCAAGGGTATTATCGGTGAAATCAGAACAAAAGTGCGGGTCTTAAGTGAGTCCTATGATGAAAAAGGTGTTACTTTTAAGGTTAGAGCCGCAAGCGATAGACTTGATCAGATTAAAAATAAAATGTTGAAATAATTTTGTGAGTCCGGCGCAGCTATTAGTAATATTCATTTAGGAATGATTGGTCGTCCTTGTAGGACTCGAACCTACGACCCCTTCCATGTCATGGAAATGCGCTACCAACTGCGCTAAAGGACGATCTTGCATAAATGTTTGTAATAAATAGCAGTATTTTTATTTGTTTTCAATCCTATCTTGCTTTCTTTCAAATATTTGATTAAATTTTTCTTTCATGAGTGATTTCAGCATATTACCAATTTTATTAACCGGCTTATTCATCGCGGTTTTGCATTCGATGATACCAACTCATTGGCTGCCATTTGTTATGGCATCACGCAGTCAGAAATGGAGTTGGTCTAAAACCCAGTCTATACTTTTAATTGCAGGCCTCGGGCATGTGATTATGACCACACTTTTAGGTGCGGGAATTTTTGCTTTAGGCTTGGGTGTTTATCACAATATACAAAGTTACTTCATTGTTATAGCAAGTTTATCTATTGCTCTATTTGGGGCCTATCAAATTTATCAATATAAAAAAGGTTCTAAGCATTCACATTGTAATCATCAGCATGCGCATCATCATTCAGATGAATTTAAAATTAAATCTGATGATGGCTGGGCCATTTTAAGTTTATTGTCATTACTGACGTTTTCACCATGTGAAAGTTTTTTACCGGTTTACCTAAGTGCGGTAGCATATGGCTGGAAAGGTTTTGTATTGCTCAGTCTGGTGTTAGCAATCGGCACACTAACAACCATGCTGGGTTTTACTTGGGTTTCAACTAAAGCTTTTAGTAAATACAAAATGGACTGGCTTGAGGATCATGAAAAATTAATTATTGGAATTGGGCTTATTGGGCTTTCAATTATGTTACTGGTGATCGAAGGCTCTCACTTGCTGGTGCAATAAATGAAAGTTCTTATACCATGGAATGAATTAGAAGTTTCGGTCACACGCTCATCAGGAGCGGGCGGACAGCATGTAAATAAAACCAACTCAGCCGTGCAGTTACGATTTTCAATTTCCGCGTCTTTGGTGTTAACAGATTTTCAAAAAGCAAGAATTTGTAATAAACTGGCTTATCGCTTGGTGCAAGGTGATGAAGTGCTGGTGCGCAGTGAAGAAGAGCGCGACCAGCGAAGAAATAAAGAAAAGGCTTACGATAATTTAAATAAAATAATTAATCAAGCCTTAGTGATTCCCAAAAAAAGAATTGCCACCAAACCTAAAAAAAGCTCAGTGCACAAACGACTGAATGAAAAAAAAAGCAGGGGTGAAATTAAAAAAAACCGCTCTGAAAAAATTAAATGGTGATTTTTTCAAAATTAATATTTATTTAATCTTTAATACATGAGACAATAGCCCCATGAGACTCTTTATATCTGTACTGTTCTTAGGTCTTTGTTCTTATGCTGCGCCCTCCGCGCGGTGTATCTATGAAGCGGAAAAAAAAATTAATATGCCCCCGCAAAGAGACCAAGGAGCTACTGGTTTTTGTTACGGATTTGCGGCGACAGCCTTGTTGCAAAATCATTATTGTACAGCCGCGCCAAAAACTGAGTGTCATTTTGAAGATGATTCTTTGTCCGTTTTAGATGTTATGGCCCAAGGTAATTATGGAAACGGTGGCTTGATTCATAGAGGCTATCCTTTCGAAATGCTTGAAAGTATCTCTAGAAGTAAAAGTGTTTCGTTAGAGTCTTGCGCGCCTTTTTCGCCTTTTTTAGAATCAAACGACAATATTTGGAAAAGCACAGTGAGTACTGCGAAAATAAAGTACGATTTATGTCGCGACAAAACTATTGCCGATCAATTAAAGACTCAGTTAAAACTTAGAGCTTCAAGCCAAGAGATTTTATTTGCACTGGGATATAGTGATTATTCAATAATGATGTCAAAAATTTTTATACCTAAAGAGTGTGAAAATAAAAAAATAAAAATTCCTGCATATACAATTAAAAAATCGAGTATAAAAGAGTTTTCTCATTATAAAGAAAAACTTATTGAATTACTTAATCAAGACAAGCCTATTATTGCCAGTATTTGTTCATTTACTTCAACTCGACAGAATATGGATTGTTCAAAAAGTCTTCATTCTTTGGTTGTAAGTGGTTACCGAAAAAAATGCTGTGCTGGCGTCTGCGAAACTCAGTTTCAGATGTATGATTCTGCGAGGCCTAATACTTTTAAAAAAAATGAAATCACAACTGATGACTGGGTTTCTGAGGTAGTTTTTAAAAATAGAGTTGAGGCTTATAATCGGATGAATCGTGGTGATAATCTGCTTTGGATTGAAAGCAAATAAAGCACATTACAAATCTTTAAAATTGAAAAGTTTATGATCCATCAAATGGCTGGGTTTAGCGTTTTGTAAGGCATGGGCGAAGGAAGCCGCTAAATTGGGTATTTCTGTTTCAAGATCGCGCACTAGTTTTTTCATACGTTTGCGCTTAAGGCCCTCTTGCGAGCCACAAAGCGTGCAGGGAATTACCGGAAAATTCCAGATTTTGGCCAGCTCTATTAAATCTTTTTCAGCCACAAAGGTCATTGGCCTAATTACTGTATTGCGATCATCGTCAGAACGCAGCTTGGGTGGCATGCTTGAAAGTTGGCCCACATAAAATAAATTCAGCAGTGTTGTTTCAATGACATCATCACGGTGGTGACCCAGCGCCATTTTTGTAAAGTTATTGGCATAAGCATAATCATATAAAATAGCACGCCTCAGCTTAGAGCATAACGAGCAATACACTCCGTCTTTAATTTTATCAGTCACAATTGAGTAGGTGTCTTTTTCAAGAATATGCAATTGCAAACCTTCACTTTTTAACCAGGCTTGATAGGATTTAGCGTCAAAACCCGGTTGTTTTTGATCCAGCAGCACGACTTCAAAACTAAAATTAATTTCTGCACGTTTTTTAATTTCGTCAAGAAGAATACTCATAATAGATGAATCTTTACCACCAGATACGCAAATCATTAATCTATCGCCCTCACTCAGCATATTGAATTCGGCCAGAGCCTGCGTGATTTGTTTTCTGATTTTAGTTGCTAGCGGGTGGTTGCGATCAACAGATTGAGTGGTCATTTTTATCCTTAATGAGTACTAAATATTAAATTAAAAATTCACATTTGACTAGTCTTAATTCTAGTCTGAAGATTAAAAAAATAAGATTATAAAAAATTCTGGTCTTACAAATATAAACAAAAAATGTTCAACTGTTAAATATATATGAGTAATTCAGCATTGAAACGACCTACTGGCGTCTATTTAGTTGCGGTACTTTTTTTACTGGCGCCGTTTGGAAATATTTTAATCAGTTTTGCCGGTTCAGGTATTAAAAACTGGTACCGTCTTGATATTATAACTCCATTTATACAGAGTGTGCCAGCAGCAGACTGGATTTGGCTGGGATTGTTATTTGTAACAGGCCTTTTACTGCTACGTCCGCATAAATTATCGTGGTCATTAGCGCTATTCAGCTTAGTGCTGGTGTTAATAATTAACGCTTACCGCTTATTTAATGTAGACACAAACTCCATTGATCCAATTTTTTTAAAAGTTTTTTCAGTTTTAGCAATTATCAGTACTTTAAGTGTTCTGATTATTGCCGCGTATTTTAGATTTCCTTATTTGGATCGGCGTTCAAAATGGCTTTCTACAGCCTATCAGCGTCTTGATATACGCACCGGAGTTTTAGTTAACGGAATTAAAGCGGCGACAGAGTCTGTTTCGAATGCGGGATGTCGGTTATCTTTTGACAAGCCCTGCGAGTTCAGAAAATCAGATATAATTAATCTTAAGTTTGTAGAATTATCTCAGATAGAAACTGAAGCGGAAGTGATTGAAAAACTTGAGTTCGGGATTCGGATAGAGTTCAGAAACTCAAGTTCAAAGTTTAAACAAGACCTAGACCTTTGGTTAAAAACTCATCATTAATTAAGGGCTTATTAAGTTATAGCTCAAATGTACCGTAAAGAGACTATGAAGAAATTTTATATAAAAAAATATATTAAAAAAACAATTAAACAAATAATTAAACCAATTATTAAAAAAGGCGCAATTCAAATTGCTTGTTTGAGCATGGTTATTTCGCCTGTGGCTTTGGGTAAAGAAGCCGAAACCATTAATGAAAAATATAATAAAAAATATCTTCAACAGACGTTAAAAGAATTTGGGCTTGATAAAAATATAACACTGGCTGAGTTCTGGGAAAAATCTAAAGTTCACATGCCCAGTCATATCTATAATGATCTGGAAGAATTTGTGAAAAATAATAAAAATCTTCAAATGCCAGAGGTGGCCCTTGGCGGAGCTCAGGCTACCGATGGAACCGAAATTCCGGTAATGACATTTTCACAAAATGGAAAAACCAGCAGAGCGGAATTCTATCTTAAAAATAATAAGTGGATAAAATTTAATAGTGTTAACATATCTGAATTAGACTTACGCTATCCGCAGTATGCGTTTAAACGTCTAGAAGCAAGTGATATTAAATTAAAAAAAGAGGCCGATCAGTACCGTAAAAATATGTCGTTAAAACAGAAAAAAAATCACACCGGTAAAGAAGATATAAATATATATCAAAAAGATTTTTCTAGATTTAGCGGTTTCCCGCGTATTACTCCACAAATGTGGAAATCGCTAACCAAAGAGCAACGAGTGGGTTACTTTGTTAAAATGCGTCTGCTGTGGAGGAGTGCCCGCAAAGTACTTAGTCAAGCTCCATCATCGTATAGTCGCGCGCCCGACTATTTTTATAAAATTATTTTTGGACAAAATGCACAGGCTAAAGCTGCCAAACAAACACCATCGGCTAAGGTACAAGTTGCGGGAACAACGGTGCGAACAAAACAGGGTAAGCTTGTTCAAATTCCCTATGATGCAAAATCATGTGTTGTGGCTGGTTATATTGGCTCTTATGGAAAAGTTAATAATATAAATGGAAATAATCGCGATGGTTGTTCAATTGATATAGCTATTGCGACCTATAAATCCAATGAAAATTTGAAATTTGTACAAGTCGCGAATGACGAATGTGCTGCTGAAAAATCTACTCAAGTTGCCTGTAATCCGATTATTTACGGATTTCCAGGTGGTCAAGCGGCCTGTATTGACAGGGGATCACTTGAATATCAACACGCGACCCATTTTACAAGTGATAGCGGTAATAAAACATGCGATGGAAAAAGCCGGTTATCGACCTCTGCTGAAGTTATAAAATTTAATGGAAAAGATTATTCAGTTATTCAGCCCCGCGAAAAACAAATTGCCGAAATTGAGGCCGATCAGCAGAAAGAAGATTATATTTTAACACAAAATTATATTAAAGGGGTTTTATTAAAAAAAGATCCATTTATGACCGCCTTGCTTGAAAAAGGCGAGTGGAATATTGATTTAGATAATGAGCTTGTACGCATTCAGTTTCAATTTGAAGAACAAATTGAAATAGCAATTAAAACCTGCGAAGCGGATATCTCAGGCAAACATGAAAAAAATCAAAAAGCCGCATGTGATCAGTTGCACAGACGATGGCTGTTTACTGAAAGAAGCATCGCTCAACTAAGAGAAAATGCATGTTTAAAGCCCGCACATTATATTGGAAGCTATAACACCGGAGAAGCTTCTTATTCCGTTACAGCTAAAAATAAAACAGCACTTAATAAAAAAACAATTGATGAAAAAGGTCGTGAGCTTTGCCAGTGTCCAGAAAATTCAGCCCCAGCACAGCGTGTTGCATTTGCGCAAGCCTGTGTAATTATTGGGCCCGTACCAGTTATTGAGCCAGCAGCTCTGGCTCAGCCAGTTGTGCCGGCAGCAATAGCGCCTAGTACAAATTGGGTACCTTGGGCAATGGGGGCGTTTGGTTTAGCAATTCTTGCGGCCATCTATCATCACCATAAAAAGAAGCTAGCGCTAACCTCAACTGCACATCAAGCTGTACCGCCGCCTATTTCTATTCCAGTTCCTAACCTACCGCTACCCGCGCCCCTAAGTTGTGCGCCAAAAATTGGAACTCCGCCAAATTGCGTGTGTCCGGATTCAGCCTCATGTGCGCCGCCACAGCAAATATACAATCATGATACTTGCCAATGTACCAATATAGCGCAAGCTTACGTTTGTGCGGATGCCTCGCCAGCGCCAAATGGTAATTTACTACAATGTCCAAAATGTTCAGATGGCTCATTTACCACCACAAGCGGCTGTCCGATCGAAGGTGGAGATGGCAACAATTGTCCACAGGGAAATTGCAGCGGTGGCCTACCTGAAACAGAAATTTAGGAGTAAAAATGAAAGCATTTAATGTATTAAAATGGGGAACAGTCTGGATATCTACATGGACCATGCTTATGTCTCCGGTGGCCTTAGGGGTAGAAGCCAAACGAGTTTCCAAACAGCAAATACAAGTGGTTATGGAGCAGTTAGGATTAAATAAACAAATTACTTTGGGTGAATTCTACAAAAAGAATAAACACTTATTTCCGCCACGCATTCAAAAAGAAGTCCAACCATTTATGAGCGCGTTTAAAAATCAACTTATGCCAAAGATTGAAGTGACATCTTCAAAAAGCACCATGGGTGAAGAAATTCCCAGTATTCGGGTGTCTCAAGGCTCTGAATTAATTAATATTCAGTGGTTTGGAGAATCTGAAAAGATGTTTAAGTTTCAAAATACAAATATCAGCGAAATTGATGTAATTAATTTCAGCGATATGTTTGTGAGAATTTTAGCAGGTGATGAAAAATTCAGAAAACAAACGCAAGCAAAATCAGCCGCTAAGTCAGTCGCTAATCCAAAATACCCAGATATCAGCAAAGCCGAATGGCAAAGCATGACAGCTTATGATCGCGCTAATTATGTAGTGAATTTAAGACAATTATGGCAAGATGCCCGTGAGGTTTTAAGAGCAAAAGCCGCTTTGAAGAAAAATTCAAAAACGTCAGATTATTTTATTGAGAAAAATAAATATTTCTTTGAATTATTTTTTGGCCAAAAAGTAGAAGCCGCTAAAAAAGTAGTGCTTGCCGGAAAAACTACTAATAATAATGGAGCTAGCGCGGGTGAATCCTGTATAGTTGCCGGTTATGTAGCAAAGTATGAAAGCTCACGCGGTGGTCAGGTTTGCACTCACAAGGTAATTGACAGCGCTTATGCCAATAAAGATAACTCACTTTATCTGAAGGCTAAAGAAGTTTGTGCTTCTAATCCCGGTAAACCGATTGCCTGTAACCCTTATGTTTTTGGCACACCAAATGGTGTCCCGACTTGTGTAACACCTTCCTTAGCAAGTCAAAGTTTTCAGCAGGCCACTCACTGGGATGGCCCCTGCGACAGCATGAGCCGCTTATCAAAAACTGAAATTTCACTTGTTAAGTCTAATAAAAAACAAGGGCGCTATGAAGATGGCAATCGTATTAAATCTGATGCTGAAATTAAAGAATTAACAAATACAGAGCAAGGGGCAGAGAATTATAAACTTACAGAAGACTATCTTCTGGGTATTTTAAAATTTCGCGGTAAAGTTAATTCAGATACTCAAAGTTTATTTGATAAAGACGTGATCACAGATGAAATTCTAGAGCAAATCAAACTAGATAAAAAAGCCTTTGACAGCGAAATTTTTGAAGCCACTCAAAGCTGTAAATTGGAATCAAACGCCAGCAAATTAAGTAAGCGAAATCATGAAAGCAATTATTGGCAGGCTTGTGATCAACTGCACAGACGCTATTTATTTGTTAATGAGTTATTTGCATCTAAGTGCGGAAAGGGTGATACTTACAACCCTGAAACCTTAAAATGCACCTGTGCCTTGCCGGCGCCGGGCGCGCCTGTAATATCTCCAAATCCGTCTTTGCCGTCTCCAGTTCCGTCCCAAACATTACCCGTGGTGGAGGTTTGCCCTGGGGCAAAATGCCCCATCGTTAATCCGAATCCAGTCACTAAGCCCTCAGAAAAGCAGGCAGATGAGGACTCAACATCCGATGATTGCGAGTCTAAATATCCAGGAGCAAGCGATCTAACAAATAACTGCCTGTGCTCTAGCGGAAATGCCCCTAAGAAAGATATGACTGATGAAGCCACCGGGCAAGAGTCTTGGTCTTGTGAATCCACTGCGGCCGCGCCTACTCTAAATTCAAAAAATGAGTGTGGATTTTTCTGTAAACTTTGGAAGGGTATTAAAATTGCTGCGCCCTTTGTAATTGGTGGAATACTTGCTTTTGCAATATTTAAACAGCTTGCACCTAAAAAACCAGCTTTAAAAGCTCCGCCCGACATTTGCCCTAATGGTGGCCCTGCACCCTGTGCACAAATATGCGCATCCCCTAAAAAAAATCAATCAAATGGTACATGTGGATGCGATGGTTGCCCTCCGGGACAAACGGCAAATCAGTCAACATGTTTTTGCGCAACAGGTGCAAACAATAGCACACAAATTTTCACCTGTCAGGATGGCGCAACCACAGTCACAAATTTAGATAATTGTCCGGCTTATACATGTTGGAATGGGCAAAGTTATGAAAATCCGATGAACTGTCCACCGCAAACAACCCCAAACAGCAGTCCTACAGGGACAGGACAATAGGCGCAATAGGTGTTATATGATGTTACCAGTTGTACCGAATTCAAAGCCGCAGCCAGCACAGCCAGAGATAAAGCGTCCTCTGGCTGAAATAAAAACAAGCAAAATAAATTTATTCAGACGAGATAACTATTTTGTTGAAGAGGCGATGGGCTTTCATGGCCACTCAAAAAAACGATCTGGTTTAAAGCTGACTTTTTGGTCGTGGATGTCGGCTTTTATTGATGGGCTTATTCTTATATCAATTAGTTGTTTTACTATAATTTTATTTTCGATTTTAATGAAAAGCCAAATGCTCGAAGTGTTAAAATTTTTTATGATAGAGCCTAATATTGTAAAAATGTTTGTAGGCGCTTTTGTTTTTAGTTTCTGGATTTATTTAATTATAATGCGCATTTTTATGGGGGCTTCGCTAGGGGAGTGGTCTTGCCAATTACGTTTGGGGCAGCCTACTCAAAGGATTAAAATAAGCTATATTTTCAGAGTTATAGCCCGAACCAGCCTAATTTTACTGACAGGCGTTGTAACATTACCGATTTTATCATTAATTTGTAAAAGAGATTTGGTTGGAGAACTAACGGGTTTAAAAGTCTATTCTCTTATGTAATTTTTTTTAAAAGCGTGTAAGTTTCAAAATGATTTGTTTGAGGAAATTGATCAATAATTTTTATGTTACACAGGCCATAATTTTTTGACAGTTGAGCTAAGTCCGAAGCTAAAGTATCAGGAAAACAAGACACATAAATTAAATACTCTGCCTGAGAAGCAATAATAGCCTCAGTAAATAATTTAAGTCCAGACCGCGCAGGATTCACGAAAATCAAATCGAACTTTTTAGAAGCCAGGAAAATTTTTTTATGAAAATCTCCCGCCTGGATGACTAAGTTATTTTCTAAATGATGGGCTTGCGCATTTAACTGCAATTGCTCAAGAGCAGATTTATTAATTTCACAAGCCTCAACCTGAATTCCATGAGCTAAGAAACACAAAGTAAATTGCCCAATTCCAGCCCCAAATTCGAGTATTGTTTTGACAGATTTTGTATGAAATAACCAATCTGAAATAGCAAGAACAATACGATTAGCCGACTGCCACGAAGGCTGAGTAAAGTCAGAAACTAAACACTTAAGATCGAGAGGCTTATTATTACTGTTAAGTGTTAAAAACCATGTATGTGGCTGAGGCTCGCTTAATTTAAATAGCCCGTGTTTGTTTTTTTGTAAACTTTTGGCTTTTTGTCCTATTTCAACAATAAAGCCTGCCTCAAGTAGTTGATTTAAAAAAAATTGGTCGGCCAAGAGATGTTTAATTTCAATGTTTGAAAAATCTAGCCAGCAGCCTTTTAAACCCTGAGGACCTACGCGTAGTCTTACGCTGCCTTTTTTAATTGGAGTCTTATCATAAAAAAAACTAAACTGAATGAATTCCGAATAAATTTTTTGTAGTTCCGGCGACAATTGAAGACAGGTTATTATGTGAATTAATTTTTTACTCTCATCATAAAAACCTACATCATGCTGCTGTGTCTGGCTGTTAAACTCAATTGTAAAATCAACTCGGTGCCTTAAGCTGTGCTCTCCGCAACTGATGAATTCAATATCAGTATCAAAGTGCACCTTTTGGGCGGAAAATAATCTTTTTAAGTAAGATATTTTTTCTAATTGCTGCTGCTCATAAGGCAAATTCCATAAATTGCAGCCCCTACATTTTGGGAAATAAGCACAATATGTCATATTTTTAGGTGCTTAGGCTGAATAATTTTTGACATATTACCTCTGACTTTGTAGAAAATAGAGATGAAAAAATACAGCTCAATTATAGCTCTACTTGTCTCTTTAGTATTAATGTCTGTAGTCGCATCAACAGGTGCTACTACAGACGCCGCTCACAATAGTCTTATTTCTAATCAGAAACAATTAACTTTTGTTGGAAATCGCTCAGGAGAGGGTTATTTCAGCCGCGATGGAAAAAAAATGATCTACCAGTCTGAGCGTGATGAGGCTAACCCGTTTTATCAAATATTTGTTTTGGATCTGGAGTCTGGAAAAAGTTCTCGAGTTTCGACGGGTCTTGGCATGACCACCTGCGGCTGGATTCACCCAAACCTTAAAAAAGTTATGTGGTCATCAACTCATTTAGATAAAAAATTTAAAGACAAAGTTAAAACGGAATATGAAGAACGAGCGAAGCCAGTAAAAAAACGCTACTCTTGGAATTACGACGATCAGTACGATATTTTTGAATCTGATTTAACTGGCAAAAAGCTAAGACAATTAACTAAAGAGTTAGGTTACGATGCCGAAGGTTCCTATTCACCAAATGGCAAATTAATAGCATTTGCCTCTAATCGCTCTGCTTATAAAGATAAGTTTTCAAATGACGAAAAGAAAATTTTAGAGCAAGACCCCGCTTACGCTATGGAAATTTATATTATGAACGCTGACGGTTCAAAGGTTAAGCGGCTAACCAATACGCTAGGTTATGATGGCGGTCCTTTTTTTAATGCCGATGGAAGTAAAATCACTTGGCGACGATTTTCACCGGATGGCCACCTGGCGGAAATCTACACGATGAATAGTGATGGTAGCGAGCAAACAAAAATTACAGAGCTTAATGCACTTTCGTGGGCGCCATTTTATCACCCCTCTGGTGATTATATTATTTTTGCAAGTTCAATATTTGGTTATGCTAATTTTGAACTTTTCATTGTGAATAGTCACGGCCTAGGTAAACCCGTGCGCGTGACGACACAAGATGGCTTTGATGGTTTACCCAGTTTTTCTCCTGATGGAAAAAAACTGTCATGGACACATCGAAATGAAAAGGGTGAAAGTCAAATTTACTTAGCGGACTGGGATCACGAGCAAGCGCTTAAACTCGTGACTTCAACTGTAGCGTCAACTGTAGCGTCAAAAACATCATCTCAAGTATCGCCCGCGTTGCTAACTCAAAAAAATCCTGCCTTTAATTTTTCGCCCGATATAAATGAACAAGATTTAAAACAGGTGATTGAATATTTGGCATCAGAAAATTTTAAAGGCCGTGCGACGGGTTCAGAAGAAGAAAAGATATATACCGAACAAATTGCAAAAATATTTAAAAATCTTGGCTTAAGTCCCGGTATTGGTCAAAATTTTATTCAGAGCTTTGAATTTACTTCCTCCGTTACAGCCAATGAAAAAAATAAAATTGAATTTAACGGAAGATTTGAAAAACAACTTAATCGGGGCGAGGACTATCAAATTTTATCTTACTCTAAATCAGGGCTTTTTAATGCCGCACCTCTTGTTTTTGCGGGTTATGGCATTAAAGCCCCAGCTACGGATAAGCTTGCGGCTTTTGATTCATATAAAAACATAAGTGTTAAAGGCAAATGGGTTGTGCTTTTAGATCATGTTCCTAATTCAGTTGATAAAGAGCTCAAGCAGCATCTTTTGTCTTATTCTAGACCTCAACACAAAGTAACACTCGCTAAGAATAACCAAGCGGCAGGAGTTATTCTTATTACAGACGTAGGGCTTAAAGATTTAAGATTTGAAGGCAGTCTATCAGAAAGTTCACTTCCCGTAATTAAAATTTCAAGTCGAATTTTTTCTGAATTACTAAAAAAATCAGACTCTACTTTTAAGTCTTTTACACAGCTAGAAAAAGATTTTGATTCTTTAAAATCTACAGACGGATTTAATTTAAATTCGCAGTACATTTCTGCTAATATCGAATTAACACATAATAAGTCTTTTGGTCGCAATGTAATAGCTAAGCTCTTGCCAAAGCCAGTAAGTAAAATGCCAGTAAGTAAAATGCCAAAAGCACTGATTATTGGCGCGCACGGAGATCATCTGGGGCAAGGTGAAAACATCGGGTCCTCGCTAGCTCGTAGCGATGACAAAAATAAAACTCATTTCGGCGCTGATGACAATGCTTCAGGTGTGGCGGCTGTTTTAGAACTAGCACATTATTTTTCTTCAGATATGAATAAAAATAAACTTAAAAAACCACTTTATTTTGCTATATGGTCAGGTGAAGAAATCGGAGTAATCGGTTCAAATTATTTTGTTAAAAACTGGAAAATAGAAAATAAATCTGATTTTAAAACCAAATTTGAGGCCTCAATTAATATGGATATGATCGGGCGCCTGCGTGATAAACTTCAGGTCCAGGGCGTGGCCTCAGCTAAAGAGTGGGCGGGGCTAAGTGAAGAGGTTAGTCTTCTTACGGGCGTCCCTTTAGTTTTAACCTCAGACCCTTACTTACCAACAGATGCCGTGTCTTTTTATCTGGCCGAAGTTCCTTCGATCTCTTTTTTTACTGGTAATCACGAAGAATATCATTCTCCGCGAGACACCGCTAATTTAATTAACTACGCAGGGCTAGTTAAAGTTATTAATGTTGTTAAAACATTTTCTGATAAACTTACAAATGTTAAAACTAATGTGGTTAGCTACGTTAAAGTTGAAGGTAACTCGAATAGTCGACTAGAGGGGCGAAGCTTCAGAATTTACTTAGGGACAATTCCCGACTATACGCAGGAAGGCATAATGGGGGTAAAGATCTCGGGTGCCGCTAAGAATTCTCCGGCAGAAAAGGCGGGTCTTAAAGCGGGTGATATTATTACCTCTTTTGATGCCATAAATATCGAAAATCTGTACGATTATGTTTATGCCTTGCAATCAGCAAAATCCAATGTAGCCGTCAAGCTGAGTGTGCTACGAAGCGGAAAAAAAATTGAGTTGGAATTAATTCCGCTACTTAAAGAATAGCCACGTATGTTTGAACGTCTTTACATTGAAATCAGCAATATCTGCAACCTGCAGTGTAGTTTTTGCCCAGAAGTTATCCGCGAAAAAAAAATTCTTTCCACTACTGATTTTAGAAAATTTGCAGTGGAAGCTAAGCCTTTAACAAAGCAAATTTGCCTGCATTTAATGGGTGAGCCTTTAGCTCACCCACAATTTGATGAAATCATGCAGATTTGTGATGAGTTAAGTCTTAAAATTTTTTTAACTACCAATGGCACCCTACTTAAAAAACATCATGCAAAACTACTTAACTGGAAGTCGCTGGAACAAATTAATTTTTCGGTGCATTCATACTTTGCAAACCCTACAAAAATGACTTTGCAAGACTACTTAAGGCCGATATTAAATTTTTGCGACCAAGCCAATCAGCTAAAGGCCAGCTACTATATTAATTTAAGGTTATGGAATTTAAAAGAAACCAATCAGCAAAAAGTCCAAAATATTCAAGTTTATGATGTTTTAAACGAGCATTTTAGTATAAATTTAAACGAGAATATCGATGTTAAACTTAATAAATCAAAAAAAATATCAAATAAACTTTATGTGCATTTTGATACCGAGTTTATTTGGCCCGATTTAAAACAGAACCTCAGATCAAATCAAGGTTCGTGTTACGGCTTACGCAAACAACTGGCCATTCACGCTAATGGCGATGTCGTACCCTGCTGTTTAGATAAAGAAAGCGTTTTAAAACTCGGAAATTTAAACTCAGCAAAACTAACCGACATCATCAAATCAGAACGCGCTCTTAAAATTAAAACCGGCTTTGAGCGGGGAGAGCTTACTGAAGAGCTTTGCCAAAAATGCCAGTATGCCGAAAGGTTTAAAAAGACGAATTAAGTGAATCAACTGGATCAGATGAAATTTCTCCGATAAGTTATATTATGCTGGACAAAAGTTTAGACACTTTTCGAAAACCCGCTCTGGTAGCGGCTTTCAAGGCTTTTCACTCTGAAAATAGCAAAACCAGTTTCAAATAAAAAATTGACACTTTTTTTAAAAAAAAATCATTAATAAGCAGTAATTAATAAGCAGTAATTAATAAGCTTGGCCCGTTGTACATAAGCGGCAATTCGTCTTTATTTCCAGCGCTCCGCTTCGCTCGCTCGTCTGGCGCATTTTTGATTACAAAAATTTTGCAGGATCTTTTGGGGACCAAAGTTAAAAACTTAATAGGTAAGACGGGCACGGTTCATGCTCTTTATATTTCATCAACCTCCTCGCGCGATGTAGCGCGAAACTTTCGAAGCAAATTTGATCTAGCCGCGATAAGCGAAACGTCCCCAGACACTTTACATCGGCACAATATTCTTCTGATCGTAGCGCACTGGGTGCGCGTAGATCTCCTTAAATGAGCCCGTTCTCGTGCGCATAGGCGCACAAGGGGCCCCGAACGCCGGAGGCGGGCGGGGATAATAAGGAAAAGAATTTTTTGGCGGGAAGTCTGCCCAAAATTTGACACAAACTTAACAAAAGGAGTTTTTTGTGAAAATAGAAGAGGTTGAATATTTCGAGAACGTCGGAGGCGTGATGCGCGCTATCTGTTTCAATAAGGCCGAGTATTTGGCCGTAAACGGCGTATGGGTGCTTCAATGAAAAGAAACAACCACAAAGACCGCTTTGTAAAAAACGACGATTGTCTGCGCCCTAGAGCGATTATAAATGACGATATAGTTCCCTGTGTAATCGCGCCAGACCCCGAATACGACGTTTATCTTAAAAACGTGGGCGCAAGGCGGGTAACAGAGCAAACGCTAAACCCCGGTCAAATATGCGTAATTCCGTGCTGGTATATTTTACTTAGTCCGATTGGAGTATGTAAAAGCGGCAAAGAAAACGATATTTCATTGATTGTCGGATATTCTATTGCCGCTGTTCGAGATCTTCAAAAAAAGATTAAAAACGGCACCTCTAAAAAACAGGCGTTTACTCAGCCATTAGAACAATGATAATATTTAAGCCTAACCAACCAAAGGATTCAAATATGAAAATTCTGCTTATGGGTGCTGCTCTTGTTATTTCTGGATGTGCTGTTAAGGCTATCGATGTTCAAACGCTAGTTATTCGACCGTCTACCAGTCCAACAACTGTTACAGTTAAAGCGACTGGTATTTCAACCGACTATTTATTAGTTCACACTGCGCAAGTTCTTTTAGAAGTTGATTCAAGCGGCGGCGAAAAGGCGACTCGAGTTGGTGCGCCAAAATAAAAACCCGACTCGCATCACTGCTAATCGGGTAAAAACCGCATAAAACTAAGGTTGTCGTAAGACGGCCTTTTTTTTATTTAAAATTTATTTGCTCTTTGGGCTAAGATCCGCGTCGAACTGGTGCCCCGCCGCTTTTGCTTCAGGCACAGACATTACGCGACCGTCAACCACGTATTTTTTACGCGACTCTTGACGCTCATCGTGCATTTCGTCCTTAACAACTGCGCCGTGCTTTTTACAAAGCTTGAACGGGCGGGCGTCCTTTGCGATAGGTTCAGCGCTGAACTCATCGCGGGCGCCTTCTTTGTCCTTTGCATCGATACCGTTGCGGATCGCTACAAGTAGCTCACCTGACGGCGCTATAACGTCGATATCAAGCCCCCTGTGGTGAACTTGTGCGCCCGGATATTTGTTTTTTAAGTGACAGACCTTTGCTTTCATTTTTTCCCCTGTTTTTAGTTTGTTTGCTCTCTTAAAATCTTGATTTCGTTCTCAACGTAGCCGATTTTTACGGTAAGAACTGCTATCAATTTTTCATAGCGCAAATTTGTTATTATTAAGCCGCTTATTAAGCTTAAATATTGCCAATTATTTACTATCCATTCCATTTATTTACCCGCGTAAGCCGAGCAGATTGCATCACGCATGACTTGCGGCTGCATATCAATGCCAGCTGCAACGCCTGAAATAATCACGCCCGCAACCATTCCGATTATTTTCTCTTTTGTGAAAAAAGCTCCAATTATTCTTGCTACAAATTCTTTCATTAAAAACCCCCTTAAATAGTTTAAAATTAATTGTGTTAAATAAATCACGCTACCGCCTGATATTTTTCAAAGTATTGGCCCGCAAAGCCCTTTGAAGCGCCGGAAATTTCTTTGACCGTATTGCCTACGCCCTGATTATATGACTTAACCAAGAACTCGTTAAAGCGCCGATTATTTTTAGAAATAAATCTTTGCAGATAAATAGAGCACCAGTTTATGTACTGTGCCGCGACCATGATTGAATATTCAGGATCGTTCAATAATTGCGCTGTGGCATTTGGATCAAAATCTCTTGCGGTAGACGGGCGCATTTGCATTATGCCCCACGACTTGCCGTCGTTAGACTTTGATCGCTCAAGGTCTGTCGGGTTTAAAATGCCCCAAGCTACGCTAGGGTAGAGGCCGATGCGCGACTCAATATAGGCAATACGTTTCATCATCTGCCAGTCTAGCCCGTATCTGCTAGCCTCTCGTTTGAAAATTTCGTCATACTTTGAATTGAGCATCAAAATTTTTTCCTTATTTAAGACAAGAATGAGGCCGACTGCGAAAACCCCCAACGCAATCGGCTTCATTTTGCCGACTTATAAAATTCAAAAAACTTTGCACCTACAAAAGCCAGCACGACTAACGGGGCCGCAAAGGTTACAATTTTAATTACACCGAGTGAAGCATTAGCAAAGTCCGTTCCGATTGCTCCGGCATCTGCTGCGGCTTCTGTCACTGCAAATTTAATAATATCAAAAGTGTCATGACTCTCAGACTCGTTTCGGATCGCTTCAAAAAACATATCTGAAATCGGGATATTCTTCCCGGCAACGTTAACAAGCCTACTCATTGCGGATTCAAGGCGCGACTGATCGCCGTCGAAAGCAATCATGACGGTATAACCAATGCTATTAATGAAATTGGCGCCTGCGCTCGACGCCTTATCAGCAAGTTGCGTAGCAGTCATGTTAAGACCGCTTTGCTTTAGATATTCATTAAGAACGGCTATGCCCTGATCGTAGTATTTCATTGATAAAACTCTTCAACATTTACAAGGCCCTTGCCGCCGGCAGAGCCGCCGGCAAGAGCCGCGCCGCCTGCGCCGACAACAATCGCGTAAGTAGCTGACATTGCCCCGCCTAATAAAGCAAAGGCACAACCACCACCGCCGCCGCCGCCGCTTCCACCGCTTCCAGCGTTCGCATTTCCACCACCGCCGCCGCCTGTATTCGCGGCGCCGCTTGAGCCCGCGCCGATTCCAGCCACACCAGCATAACCAGCGCCGCCCAAACAGCTAGAGCCGCCTTGACCGCCTGTATCGGTATTATTAATGCCGCCGCTACCGCCTGCGCCGCCTGCAACATAAAACCCGTCTAGTGTTCCGCTTGCTGCGCCGCCTGCGCCGCCTATTCCGCTAGTTGAGCCAACGCCGCCGTTACCAACGGCTAAAGTGGCGCCAAAACTTGAGACGCCGCCCGTATTTCCACTTCCCACGCCCGAAACAGTAGGCGAGCCGCCGCCGCCAACAACAGTAATTTTCAAATATAACGGCTTTCGCGCCGTGGGCAGTGTGTAAGTAAAGCTGCCAGCCGTTGAAAAAGTTTGAACCGTTGGTGCTTTCGGGTTTATAGATTGAAGCGCAAAACCGGGGACTGAAAACAATAGAAAAATAAAAAATATATGCTTCATGTTTCACTCACTATCGTTAATAATCCAGCCGCACGAGCGAGAACAGAATAAACGTAAACCGCAAAAGTGTTTTCAATTTCATACTGAGCCCCGTCAATTAATTCATAACCCGTCGTTGCGCCCGCATTAGTTACCGTGCTTGCGCCTATCCAGACGCTCGCGCCTGTTTTGTTTTGAATCGTGACTTTTTCTCTAGTGCTGTCTGCTGCCAGAACTAGAGCTGCTGTGCCGCCTGTTAGCGCCGGGTTTGTGATTGTATAAGCGCTTGGTCGCGCGACTGCAATCGTGCCGCTTAAAAGCTGTGCGCCCGATTCATAAGTGCAATCGTAATATATTGTGCATGAAATAGTTTTTCCAGCTTGAGCCGGGAAAAAAATCGTACAGCCGTCAAACATCGTCTCACAAGTCAGGCCAGCATTTTGTTTGAATTTCTTAAACGACTTGCCGTCGTTCTGTGAGTCAAACTGCACCTTGACGTATGCGTCTTGGTCTGTCCCGTCTTCAAAGCTGATAGCTTTAAACGGCTTATCAATGCGATACGTTTTTTGATATTGCGTGACCGCTGTGGCTAAATCAATGGTGAACGTCTCTAACTGGTCGCGAGTGGTTGCTCTCGCGTGTGCGACTTGTGCGCTCTTCAGCGTAAAGTAACTGCTTAAAATTTCCTGTAGTTCTTGCCTTGTCATTATTACTTCCTAAGCGCTATATATGCGCCAACTGCTGCGACCGCGCCGACGCCTATCATTGTCGGACTAAGACTAAAACTCGAAGCTGCTGGTGCTGGTGCTACGCCTGCGCGTGGCTGTAAGTTTTCTTCTTTATTGCCGAGCTGTTCAGATAGCTCTCTGGTTACGGCTGTTTGTAATTGTTCAACAACCTCACTTTTAAATTCATCTGAAAATAAAGTTTCTAAAAATCCCATCAAGACCCCTTTTTTAAAGCTAAAGTAAAAATTAAAGCGCCTATTCCTAATAATAAAGGCGCCGTTTGTGTATCTATTTTTTTTGCAACAGGTGTTGGCGCTACTGGTTCAAATTTCGCGGGCGCTGGGTTTAAAGCTTGATTAATCCCTCTAATTATATGCGCTTGAACTTGTGATGTTACAAAGCTCTCAGCCTGAGTTAAAACTAAATCATAAATGCTGGGTGTTGCTACCTCATACGTGACCGCGCCTATTGCCCCGGCTGCGCCTAGACCGCCGCCGATCTCTGCTGCTCCGATTACTCCGGCCACTGATCCAGACTCAAGCCCTATCGTGCCGAATGCTGCTGCGCCCTCACCAGTTAAAAGCCCCGTGCCGCCTGCAAGTGCGCCGCCGCTGGGTACGGCTGCAAATAAAGGCGCCGCTATTAAATAGCCGCCATAAGCCGCCGCTGCGACTGTTAAATTAACACCTAAATTATTTAAAGCATCGTTTATCCAATTTCCTGCGCTTGATCGAACGTAATTGCCATAATTATTGTATTCGCCTACTGTTAAAAGGCTTGCTAAAATTTCCTGTTGTTTTTCAACTTCTCCCGAAAATCTTCGAGCGATATCGTTGTGCATGTTTCTCGTAACTTGTATAGCGTAATCCTGCAAGGGCTCGTTTACGCTGTAATCAAAATTTTCTAAATAAGTTTCACGCGATATTTCAATTCCGTATTTTAAACCCACATGGCTTAAAACAGAAAGCCGCACATATTCTTGTTCGGCGGGAGTCATAAGAGTTTTTAATTTTGCGAGAGTGTCTTTATAATCGTTTGTCGGTGTTTGTGACCTGACAAAATTTAAAAAAGCTGGCATGTATAGATCTACATTTTGCGCCCGTCGTGGCAATAAATAAGTCTGAAAAGCTTGTTCAACGACCGGCTGAAAAATCATTATTTAAAAACCCCTTAAAAGCTTGGCACGGGCTCAAATTATGAGCCCGGCCCGTGCTAGATTTTAATTATGCTGCTTTCGGAATGTTTACGACTTCATCGAATTTCAAGTGCAGGGTTCCTGCTGCTGTCGTGTCGATTACTAAGTCTAAAGAGTCAACAACGCCCTTACGGGTGTCGATTAACTCAGATAGACCGCCGTGAACGAAATTAATCAGCGCGTAACCATCGTCAGGCGCTAAGTCGGAGGCCATTGCCGCCAAGTATCCGTAACGGTTTCTGTTCTCATCTTTAAGGCGCTTAAATGTAGACTGTTTTAAAAGTCTGTCAGAATTTGCCCAAAGACGGACGTTCGTCACGATAATATTTGAAGCAAGAGCGTCCGACGCTGTGGTCGCGCTTCCTGCTGCTGCATTCTTAACGTACATATGAACGGCCGCTAAAGAATTACCTTTATTTACGTCAATACGCTTGTCAGTCAACGCACCAGTGATCGGCTCTGTCTTCATGGTCTCTTTAAAGAGCGCTATGCCAGTAATAGCTGCGTCTCGTGCAGAGATATTGATTACCTCTGTAACCTCGGTTGAGATTGAAAGCGTGCTATTGGCATAAGTTACCGGAGCAGTGTTAGCTGCTGACTGCAAAGACGAATAACCGTTTTGCTGGAACTCAATGCCCGCGCTTGAAAGACCGATCGTGCGGAACCAAGTTTTTCTTTGTTCCCATGAATTTTTTAAGAACGGTAGTTCAAAATAAATTCTGACTGAATCTTCAACTGAAGAGTATTGCGTCGTGGTTCCAAAGCTCATGGCTAGCGTATCAACGGTAACATTTGTGCTGGCCGCCGCTGCTGCGCTTGAGCGTCTCGCCCCTGCAAAACCGTTCGATAAAAGCTGCTGCATACGCAAGAAATGCGGGCTTACAGCTTTGAAAGCATCGGATTCACGTAATACTCTAATTGTCGGTATTAATTGATGAAATGCGCCCTCTGCGCGACATACCGGAGTACCCGACGCAAACGTCGTTTGTATCGCTCCATTTAAAGTATGATCGACATATCTAATTGCTTCGAAGTCGAGAGGAAGTCTTAACAGTTTAGAGCCTGATCCGGTTAAGTCGGTGTTATCAAGAACTCTCTTTTTTTCATATTCCATAATTATAAATACTTTCCTACGTAGTCTTTAACTACTGGAGTATTTTTCAAAACCGCAACGCCCAAGGCGCCCCATAACATTGCCATTCCTATGCTTTTTAAACTCATTTTTTTCCCCTTGCGCTTACGCGACTTTTTGTTGTGATCGGCAATTTATTATTCATTTTTTACATATTAAAATGCAACAACTATGTATAAATTACATGATAATCTGCATTAATAAGCAAACTTTTGGCTAATTTTATTAAAAATCATCTGAAGTTCTTGTATTAATTGTATTTGCGTGATAGTGCGTGAAAATATAGTTAGGTTGTACAATAAAGTCTCTGTAATCTTGCCCCATAAATTCAGCACAATATCTTTTATCATTCACGCCTTGAATAGTTCCGATTAAAACGTGATCGCACATATCAGGTATTGATTTTCTAATAAGACTTGGTTTTTGTGTTGTCATTAAAAGCGCAATTTTATTATGACGGCCCATTGTTAAAAGATCTTCAAACCATGGAACAATTTTGTGCGGGTTACAAAATTTCTGCGCTTCTTCAATTACTAAAAGTAAGCATTTAAATTTAAAAACTAACTCGCAAATTTGATTAAATTCATCGAGTCTTACCTCATCGTCAGAACCAAGTTTAAATTTATAGACCAATGTAAATTTGTCAGAGCCCGAGTCATAGAGTTTATCTAATTCATTTATAAAGTCTGTTAAGTTATCGACAATTAATTTTTCATCTTTATATTCACCAAGGGAATCAATAACAATTTTTCTATCATATAGGTCTTGAATTTTACGGCCAAGAAAACTTTTGCCGCATTTTGTTTTACCCATTATTAATGTGCGAGTTTCTAAATCAAACATTATGCGACTTCAAGTGTAACGGGTTCTGTGGGCTTTGGCGCCTTGATTTTTTTCTGGTGTTCCTGATAAATATTTAATTTAGATTTGCCGACATTCATAATAATTAATGCAGACACTAAAATAGCCTTTTCTTTTGATGAAAGCGCCGCCAAGTCCGGAAACATTAAGTTTAAAATATCATTGGTAGCTTTTGAAAGTTTTGAATTTTCTTTATCGGTGAATTGCATTTCAGGTATTTCGGTTTTATGCACCAAAATATCACCGACCATTGTCCAGCCTTCTGCAATTATCTCTGTAAAGTCATTGTCACCGACTTTGGGCTCGTTTGGATCTACCAGAATGTTTGCGCTAGGCACCGCCGGGGGCTTAGGGGCGAGGGCTCTTGCTTCCTCTGCAATTTTCTCTTTAGCTGCTGCGATTGAGTCTTTAAAGTCGTTGCCAGTGGCTCGGGGAGGGGCGACAGGCTTATCTGCAATATGAACGGGAGCAATTTTAACAGGCTCATTAATGACCGCCTTGGTTGTAATTTTCGGAGGCTTATAGTTTTTGCCGATTACTTTCCCGGCGGCGTCGCGTGGTAATTTTGGGCGTCCGAATGATTTTTTCATACGACCGCTTCATAAGATTTTGAAAAAATATCTGGCTTACATGGGTAAAATTCACCGGCAATTCCTTGTATGACATATTCTCCATATTCAACATTTACAGGGCCATTTAAGGTTTTCATGGTCATTCCTGTTATCGCCCGAAAAGGGGCCATGCTCCAGTAAGAACCCCCGCACCACTTCATAACTTCGTCTGAGTTTTCAAAAGTAAATTTAACAGCTTCGATTACTACTGGCTTTTTTCTCCATTTATTAATCATAAAAAAGTGTCCTTTAATTTTTCAGCCGCTTCCATCTTGGTAAAAATATTCATGTTTTTTAAAGCTTTTTTTGCATTGTCATAGTGGCTCTGTAAGATTGGATCGGTCTTAATTAAGTGCTTTAAATAAAAAATAAGTTCGTTAATTTCTTTCATAATAAAGCCGCCAATGTTAAAAAAAAAAAGTACCAGCAAATAACCCCTAAAAAACCCGTTAATAAAAATGCTCTAGCTGCTTTAATTGTTTTTTTATGGTCGAGCATTATTGCGCCCCCATTGGTGGATTTTTAAAAAGCTTAATTTGATACTCGACTTTTATAATTTCAATTTCGATATTTCTTAAAATCCGGCTTTTTTGGTTGTGCCCGGATATAAATTTAATATTTTTCATTCGATTTAAAACGTTTTTTTGCCTGTTGAGCAGGTTTTCCAATTGCTCTAGCATTTTGACTTCCAAATTTTAACCGGATTAAACCAGAAGAAATACTCAATTTCAGACTTTTTCATTTATTATACTCCTTATGTATATTAAATCGTTTGTTATGCGTAAATAGAATAATAAAGTTAAAAAAGCATGTCAAATTAAATAATTTAAAAAAGTCAAAATAAATAAATGCTGAAATACTGGACTAAATAATAGAATTTTAATTAAAATATTCGCAAAGTGATATTTTTTATTGCTTTAGTCTAGGGTGATCGTAGAAGCTTTGAAGCACAGTTAATTGAAATTTTGGTGATTTTCTTCCACGTCTAAAGGCGGGGAGGGGAGTCCGGCGCTTTCGACGAGCCGCCATCGCGTAAAACCCGCACCAAAAAAGCACAATTTTTACATAAAAAAAGGGTATTAACAAAAAATCGTTAATACCCCTCAAAAATACTTTCGTATTTTTAACGCTTTCGACGGCAATAAGAACGTATATTTTTGAGATGAAAAAAGCAATTTTTTTCGGTTTTTTAATGACTGTTTTTATTAAGTGTCGGGACTGTTAAAAAACCTACTTTTTCGTAGGAGCAGCGTGCCCACTGAAGATAACCGTACCTGATTGGCATAAATGCCATGTTAAACGGCAAAAATACAGCACGACTACAAACTCATCTGCAATATGATGGGGGCTCGAGTGATTAAGAGCCTAGCGGAAGGCCCTACACGTAATAAAAACATATTTTTCCAGCCAAACTTAAAAATAATGCTGGAATAGAAACTGTCAAACGAATATACAATTTTCGGCGCCGTTTTAATTTGAAACGGGCCTTGTAAATTGTTGATTTTACATGGTTAAATTCACTTTCTCCGATAAGTTATATTATGTTACACAAAGCAAATACGAGCGTTTTTCCTCTTTTTTAATTTCTAACCCATTTTTTAAAACCAAGTTGAGTGGCGGCGTCTAAATCGCTCTGCTTTATTTCATATACGTTATTATAACCCGTGGGTGCACCACAGACTTGAATTCTCATCATTCCGTCATGTTTAATTTCTGATGAGAACACTTCGATTTTTAGCAGTTCTTTTTTCATCTTATTTAAATCAATTTTATCGCCCTGACCACATTGCTGAGATCCATCAGGCTTATAGACAAAAACCCTTTTGGTTAAATCTTTTTGTTCAGATGATATTTTTTCTTGGCCTGTCATAACAATATCGGTCCTTTCCTCTATTTTACAAGAATGACTTGAACAACCAGATACAAGCAGAAACAGAATAATTAACGCTGAAATTTTTTTCATATATTTTGTGTTTCCTATTTTAAATAATAAATTGAGGACTTACTTTCAAACTGTGTCTGTAAACCATATATATTGGCTTCGCCGGAAATAAAATAAAGCAAATTATTTAAGGCTACTGGTTTAGAAAAAACTCCGCGCCCTGGCTCAAACGAAGCCATTTCTTCACCTTTCGTTTTACTAAAAAATATTAACTGTCCTTGAGATTCTCCTGAAACAATCATGGAACCAAAAAGAAGCGGCTCCGTAAAAACACCTGCCTTTGTCTTTTGCGACCAAGCTAGGCTTCCATCTTTTTTAAATAAAGAGACCAGTTCGCCATTTGAAGAAGTTAGGTAAATTTTATCATCTACTATCAGCGGAGTGCTGTTGCCACCAAATGGAGACATCCAAATAAGCTCGCCTTTTTCTTTTGATAAACAGTAAATTTTATCATCATAGCTATTAATATAAATGTAATCGCCCTCAATCACTGGCGAAGCGTCAATATCTTTAAACTTTGTATTGCGATTTAATGTAATTTCCCACTGCTGAGACCCTGTTGCAGCATTAACTGCCACCAAGGCGCCATCGCTAAAACCAATGTAAAGAATTCCGTTTGATAATGAAGGTTTTGAGCCGCCCCTTATCGTAATAGTATTGGTGGTATCTTGGCGATTATGTATCCAAATTTGTTTACCATTGCTGGCATCAAGTGCATAAAGTGACTGACTGCCTGATACAAAGTAAAGTACCCCCTCATGCAGAAAAGGCTCTGCAACGAGTTCAGATTTTGAATCAAAAACCCAAATAATTTCACCTTTAGCTAAATCGATTGAGTACATTTTTCCGCCATTTGAGCCAACAAAAAGTCGATCTTTGACCACTGCCGCGCTGGCTTCTACTCCATACGGGATATGAACTCGCCAGTTAATATTTTTACTGACTAAATCATAAGAAACCAAACCGTCTATGGCATTACCTACAACAATTGAATTTTTATAGATAACCGGGGTCATTCTGTTAACTTTACGAAAATAATTATTTGGTTGTGTTAAAGCACTATGAACCCAAAAAGCATTCACCACAAATTTTTTATTACTTCCTGAGTTTATTTTTGACACCAGTGTACAGGCTGTAAGCGCCATAATGGATATTAATAAAATAGAGTACTTCATTCGTTAAGTTCCGCTAGCTTTTTTAAATTGAATCAGTCTTAAATATTTTTCTGCTTCTTTTAAACTGGAGTCAGTTCCTATTTCTGAATTCATTGATTGATTAGCTAAATTTGTTAAGATTTCTTCCGCTTTTTTAAAGTCATTTAGTTTTGTATAGCAAAGAGCCTGCTGAATTTTAGTTTCATTGTGTATAAATTCAACATTCTTATTGTTCAAAATTTTTTGCCAGATACTAATGGCCTCTGGACATTTGCCTTGATCAGCCAAAAGTTGGCCGATTTGATGCTGCACCAATGTATTAATTAAGCCATTATTTTTATTTCCTATTTTTTGCAAAATAATAAGCGCGCCCGCTAAATTTTTTTCATCTAAGAGTAATTTAGCTAAATGAAGGGCCGCCATTTGTGAAGCAATCGTAGTCGGATAATCAGAAATAATTTTTTCTAGGTCTTTTTTAGATTGTGAAAAATCAATATCTTCATTTAAAGTAGTTTTTTTGCTGTCTTTTTTAAGATTAGGTGCCGTAGGTGCCACCTGCTTAGCTTTAAGTTCTAATAGCTTTTTTTCCACCATAAAGTAACTTTCTTGTGCAGTTTTTTCTTTATTTAATGATTGAGTACTTATAAATACATAAGCAGCTCCTGCCACAAGGGCGGCAACCAAGGCGCCTAAAAAACCACCGATAACTAATTTCCACGGATTTTCAGAAAACTTGCTCAATTCCATTTTATTCCTTCTTTTTGTATTTAAAAATAAGCGACCAATATCAATAATATAATTAACTCTTTCATTTAGAGTGTGTCTTTTTATTTAAAAAAACCAGTGGTTACACTTTGCGGTACAAATAAATAGTAATTGCTAAATTTTAGACACATGGGGTGACTTTAGCCAGTAATTAAGCTAATCCCTAAAAAGATGCATCAATTATTTGTAACTCAGATTTATCAGACTAAAATTAATACAGATTTTAAAGATCTTAAAAAAGAGATTTATCAAATTAAAAAAGTCGATATTCTGGGCCAGAAATGGTCTAAAAATAATTACCAAAATGGCTACACCTCTTATGGCTCATTGGATCAACTGCATAAACTATCGTCCACTTTTTTAGCTCTTGAAAAAAAAATAAATCGGTCTGTTTTTAAGTATGCTCAAAATTTAGATTATAATATAAAAAAAGCAGATTTAAAAATGACCAGACTCTGGGTTAATATTATGCCAGCAGGCACGCTGCATGCAGCCCATATTCACCCGCTTTCAGTTATTAGCGGGGTTTTTTTTGTAGACACTCCCGTATGCGCCAGCGCTATAAAATTTGAAGATCCTCGTTTAGGGCTTTTCATGAATACTCCCCCGCTAAAAGATAAAACTAATAAAATAAATTCACGTTTTTACTCAATTCAGCCTAAAACCGGCGATTTGCTGCTATTTGAAAGCTGGCTAAAGCATGAAGTTCCGGTTAATAAAAGCAACAAACCTCGTATAAGTATTAGCTTTAACTACAGTTGGTCTTGACCCCATAGCTGATTTTACGGTAGAACACTTTTCTATGAAAAATCATTGTGTAATTAAGTTAAATGAAATACCTGTTGAGGGTCGAAATTATATATATAATCGTAAAACTGCTGAATTGAATGTAGCTTTGCAGGATTTAATCAAAAACAACCCCTTTGATGTCGTTCTAGATATTAAGCCTTTGAATACTAAAGATTTTACGATTACTGGCTCGGTTATAACAAAAACGCAGGAACAATGCTCAAGGTGCGCCGAAGACTTTGATTTTGTGATCAATAAAAAAATTAATGAAATTCTTATACCTAGCCAAGAAGACGACCGAACCGGTAAATACGCCAAAACCTCAGGGGTACTCACCACTGCCGATTCAGCCGAAACCAGTTTTTCAGTTAGTGAATATACTAAGCAACAGTTTGATTTAGGTGAGTTTATACATGAAGCTATAGCAATTGAAGTGCCATTTAATCCCTATTGCTCAATATGTAAGAAATTAAATAATGATGACATTTTTGTTTACGATGAGCAAATGGGCGAAGAGGTAAAGCCAAATCCATTTTTGGCTTTAAAAGCAGTAAAATTAAGCAGTAAAATTTAGTAATAAAATTAAATAAGCTTCATTATCCCATTGATTTTAATTACTGATTGACGCATATTTTTAGATTTATTATTAATTTGTTATTGAATTTTTTACAAAACCCTTTACGGAGGATAAAATGCCAACACCGAAGAAAAAAACGTCCAAATCACGCAGAGACATGAGACGTTCACACGATGGATTAGACACGCCCGCAATGGCCATTGATAAAAAATCTGGAGAATTAGTTAGACCACACAGAGCTTTTAAAGCTGCCGATGGCGCCTTCTATTACAAAGGTAAGCAAATCAGTGCCGCTAAATCTAAATAATTTATGTATCGCACAAAAATTGCCGGAGTCGGTTCCTTTCTACCTGAAAAAGTTTTATCTAATTATGACTTAGAAAAAATAGTTGAGACTTCTCACGACTGGATCGTAAAGCGGACGGGCATTGAAAAACGTCATATTATTGCCGATGATGAAGGCACCTCTGATATGTGCGTGAGGGCGGCCAAGCAAGCACTCGTTGATGCAAAAATGACCATAGACCAGATTGATATGATTTGCGTCGCCACTCTTTCTGGTGATTATAAAATGCCTGCAACGGCCTGCCTAGTCCAAAATAAACTTGGTGCAAAAAGTATTATGTCTTTTGATCTTAATGCCGCCTGTTCGGGTTTTATTTATGGACTACATGTGGTGGACCAATTTATTAAAACCGGAGCTTATAAAAATATCCTATTAATTGGTGCAGAAAACTTAACCCGGATTTTAAATTACAAAGACCGTGAAACCTGTATTCTTTTTGGTGATGGTGCCGGAGCTTTTATTTTAACGCGTGGTGAAGAAACGGAAAAAAATTATTTAATGACGGCTCATGCCCATGCTGAAGGCTCACTCTACGATTTACTCTGGGCTAAGTCAGGGGGCACACGCCACCCTTTTTCACAGCAAGTTTTAGATGAAGGTTCTCATTATATGATGATGAAGGGTAAAGAAATTTTTAAAAATGCCACGCGCGCTATGGCCCAATGCTGCAAAGAAGCACTGGCTGCCACCTCCACAAAGGCGGAAGACATAGACTGGATAGTTCCGCATCAGGCCAATATGCGAATCACCGAAGCGGTTTCAAACTTGTTTGATTTTCCAATGAGTAAAATTATTTCTACCGTACATGAAACTGGTAACACCTCTGCGGCCTCTATCCCAATAGCTTTTGATATGGCCTACCGTGATGGCCGAATTAAACGCGGGCAACTAATTATGCTTACAGCTTTTGGAGCAGGCTTAACTTCGGGTTCAGCCTTATTGAGGTTTTGACAAAATGTCCCTAGCTTTTTTGTTTCCCGGTCAAGGCAGTCAAACTCCTGGAATGGGCCAATATCTTTTTGATAATTTTAATTTAGCAAAGATTACTTTTGAAGAAGCCTCAGATGCCATAAGTATTGATTTAAAAAAATTATGTTTTTCAATTGCTAATAATGAAAACTTATCTCTAACCGAAAATACACAACCTGCCCTGCTCACCGTATCCACAGCTACTGCTCGAGTTTTAACAACTGATATAGGCATTAAAGCCACAATCACCGCCGGACATTCAGTCGGTGAATACGCAAGCCTCGTACATGCTGGCGTCTTTAGCTTTCAAGATGCCATTAGAGCCGTCAGACTTCGTGGTCAAGCTATGCAATCTGCCGTTCCAGTTGGTGTTGGGGGTATGACCGCATGCTTGGGTTTAAATGAGGAACAAGTTCAATTTTTATGTGACTGGGTTGTGAAAACAACGGCCTACACTCCCCTATCGCCTGCCAATTACAACAGTGAAGGTCAAATTGTCATCAGCGGAAACTTAAAGGCCCTCGAATGGTTAAAGTTAAATTTTAAGCCTGAAATTTTACCGGGCACCGCCGGGCGCGCTAAGCTTATTCCTTTACAGGTTTCAGCACCGTTTCACTGCGCACTGATGAAGCCGGCCCAAGATAAAATGCAAGATTTTTTTGAAAATATTTTATTTAAAGATTCTGCAATTCAAGTCATTCAAAATGTTCATGCACAAGCAGAAACCAAAGCTGAAAACTTAAAGAAAAATCTGATTGAGCAAATTTCGGCCCCAGTGAAATGGACTCAAAGCATGCAAACTTTAAAATCACTAGGGGTCGCCAATTGCATTGAAGTGGGGCACGGAAGTGTTTTAAAATCTTTACTTAAAAAAAATGATGCCGAATTTTTTAAAGTGTATTCAACATCCAGCCTTGAGGATTTAAAGATAATTGAGACTCTTTAGGCTTTTGAACTGAATAAATCTCATTTGATCTAGTCCGCAGCACTCATCCATAATGACTCGTTGCATTATTCTAGTTCTACTTAAATAATAACTTGAGCTCATGCTCTAGTTCATTCACCCTTGGCATCGGGGTGACATCGAACATGCTGGATTCTATGCTTAATTTAAATAATAAAAAATTTTTTGTAACTGGCGGAACACGGGGAATTGGTGCAGGTGTCGTCAAAATACTGGCGGGTTTTGGTGCTCATGTGGCTTTTACCTATTCGACAAATGAAACTAAAGCCCTAGAATTACTTAATTCTTTGCCAGGATCTGATCATCACTGCTATCAATTGGATGTTACTAATACTGAGTCCGTTGAGCTTATCGCCACTCAGGTGCTTAAAATATGGCCAGAAATCGATGGAGTCGTCAATAATGCCGGTATTACAAAAGATCAGTTGCTATTACGAATGAAAACCGAAGCTTTTAATCAGGTGATCCAAACAAATTTGACTGGTGTTTTTAGCGTTACTAAATCTTTTAGTAAGGCGATGTTAAAAAACCGTAAGGGAGCTTTCGTTAACATTTCTTCAGTTATTGGATCCACTGGTAATGCCGGTCAAAGTAACTATGCTGCCAGCAAGGGCGGCTTAGAAGCTTTTACAAAGTCTATTGCGCTTGAGCTGGCTTCTCGTGGTATAAGGGCAAATTGTGTGGCCCCCGGCTATATTAATAGCGACATGACTCAGGCTTTAACAACTGATCAGATTAGGGCTTTTAATGAAAAAATACCTCTACAAAGAGCCGGTGAAGCCCGCGACGTGGCCCAAGCGGTTGCATTTTTATTAAGTGATGCCGCTTCTTATATCACGGGTCAGACATTGCATGTTAATGGTGGTATGTATTTAGCGTAATAGGTAATGTAGTTTGTATCAAAAACAAAAAATAAGGAGACTAGAAAATGTCAATTAGTGAAAAAGTAAAAGATATTATAGTAGCGCAACTTGGAGTTGATTCTGAAAAAGTAACAGCCGAAGCTTCATTTATTGATGACCTGGGCGCGGACAGTCTTGATATAGTAGAGCTCGTTATGGCGATGGAAGAAGAGTTCGATCTTGAAATTCCAGACGATGATGCTGAAAAATTAAAAACAGTTAACGATGTTCAATCTTATTTAGCCACCAAGGGTAAAGTTTAATACTTTGGCGACTTCCTCCTTAAGATCTAACGGTCAAAAAAGAGTGGTCATTACCGGCCTTGGTGTCGTTTCACCCCTTGGAAATACACTGCAAGACTCTTGGCAGTCAGCGCTTCAAGGCAAGTCTGGCATTACTCATATTACTAAATTTGATACTTCCAAATATGAAGTTAAAATTGCCGGAGAAGTTAAAAATTTTTCTGCAGATGACTACATTGAAAAAAAAGAACAAAAAAAAATGGATCTTTTTATTCAGTACGCGCTCGCCACATCAAAAATGGCACTTGATCAATCTGGTTTAAAAATAACTTCAGAAAACACTGAGCGCACAGGAGTATTTATTGGTTCTGGCCTAGGGGGTTTGCCCGTTATTGAAGAGCAACACTCTAAACTAATTGAAAAAGGTCCTAGCCGCGTATCTCCATTTTTTATTCCTTCGTGTATCGCAAACTTAGCTCCTGGCTGGGTTTCAATAACCCATAAAATTAAAGGTCCAAACTTTACGGTGACTTCCGCTTGTGCTTCAGGGGTACACTCTATTGGCGAAGCCTATAATTATATTCGCTTTGGTCTGTGCGATCAAATGCTGGCCGGTGGTACAGAATCTACTGTTTCACCTATGGCAATTGCAGGTTTTAGTAATATGCGCGCGCTATCCACACGAAATAACGCCCCAACTGAAGCCTCCCGTCCTTGGGACAAAGATCGGGATGGATTTGTTTTAGGTGAAGGAGCCGCGACTTTTATTTTAGAATCTTTAGAGGCCGCAATGGCTCGTGGTGCGCACATTCTTTGCGAAATTACAGGATATGGCGCTTCAAGCGATGCTTACCATATAACCTCGCCCGATCCCGAAGGCCAAGGCTTTGTTTCGGCCATGCAAACAGCGCTTTCCGATGCTAAATTAAATGCCAGCGACATTCAGTATATTAATGCGCATGGCACCAGCACGCCGATGGGAGACCCCCTTGAATCAAGTGCAATTAAAAAAATAATGAAAGAGCATGCTAAAAAAATTTGGATTTCTTCAACTAAATCTATGACCGGACATTTATTAGGCGCTGCCGGCGCTGTAGAGTCTGCATTTTGTGTGATGTCACTGGTGGAACAAAAAGTGCCACCAACAATTAATTTAAATAAGTCCAGTGACGACTGTGACTTGGATTATGTGGCTAACCTGGCCCGTGACGGCAAAATTAAACATGTACTCAATAATTCTTTTGGTTTTGGCGGCACTAACTCTTGTCTTATTTTTTCAAAATTTGAGGCCCAATGACAAATAAAAAAATAAAAAATATTAAAATTTTTTTCGCCTCTGATCATGCAGGCTTTGCGCTTAAAAGTAAATTAATCGAAGCTTTAAAAAAAGAAAATGAAAGTAAATATGAAAGTGAAAACCCCACTGAAATTTTAATTGAAGACTGCGGCCCCTACTCTAATGAATCTGTTGACTACCCTGACTATGCGGATGCCGTTTGTAAAAAAATAAAAACTTCTGTGGACTTAGCAGAGCTAGAAGAATTTGGCGTCCTCATCTGTGGTTCGGCGCAGGGCATGGCCATGCGAGCTAATAAATTTTTAAATATAAGAGCTGCACTTGTTTGGAATGAGGAAAGTGTTAGCCTTTCACGTGAACACAACAATGCTAATATTATTTGCATCGGCGCCAGATTTTGCAACTTTGAAACCGCGCTCAATTGGATTAATTTATTTAAAAAAACCTCTTTTGCACAAGGTCGGCATCAAACTCGGGTTGCTAAAGTCTCTAAAACGACCGCATAATATTATAATGAACATCACAAATAATACTCTGCTAAAAAATGATCCTGAAATTTTAAATTTAATCAATCAAGAAGCCCAAAGACAAAGCGAAGGCCTAGAAATGATCGCTTCGGAAAATTACACTTCAAAAGCCGTCAGGGAGGCCCAGGGCTCTGTTTTAACCAATAAGTATGCAGAAGGCTACCCCGGTAAGCGCTACTACGGCGGCTGCCAATATATTGATGGCGTTGAGACTTTAGCCATTGAGCGTGCTAAAAAATTATTTTCTGTTCAATATGCAAATGTGCAACCACATGCGGGCTCTCAGGCCAATATGGCGGTTTATTTAGCGGCCGTAAAACCCCATGATACTATTTTGGGAATGGATCTTTCGCATGGGGGGCATTTAACTCATGGCAGCCCAGTTAATTTTAGCGGCTTTTTGTTTAAAGTGACCTCTTACAAACTTGATGAAACTACTGGTTTAATAAATTACGACACCATCAGAAAAACCGCCCGAGAGGCTAAGCCTAAACTAATTATTGCTGGCTACAGCGCCTACCCACGTTTTTTGGATTTTGCTAAATTTAAAGAAATTGCTTTAGAAGTCGGTGCAGAATTGCTGGTGGATATGGCGCACTTTGCGGGTTTAGTGGCTACAGGTCACCATCCCTCACCTATTCCCTATGCTGACTACACCACGTCCACAACGCATAAAACTTTGCGGGGACCACGCGGCGGGCTGATTTTAACCAATTCAGAAGAAAAAGCCAAATTAGTTAATTCCCGAATTTTTCCGGGCATTCAGGGTGGACCGCTTGAACATGTGATTGCGGGTAAAGCTGTGGCATTTTTAGAAGCCCAGCAACCAGAATTTAAAATTTACATCGAGCAAGTGCTTAAAAATGCTAAAGCCTTAGCCGAAAACTTAAAATCTTTGGGTTTTTCTCTTGTAACTGGTGGCACGGATAATCATTTAATGCTGGTAGACTTAAGTCAAAGTAGCAATTCTTATGCTACTTTAACCGGTAAAATGGCAGAAATAGCATTAGATGAAGCGGGCATTACGGTTAATAAAAATACAGTGCCTAACGAAAAACGCTCTCCGTTTGTAACCAGCGGCATTCGCATTGGCACTCCCGCTTTAACAACCCGTGGTATGAAAGAAGCCGAAATGAAAAAAATTGCTGAGTGGATAGCCCAAGTTTTAAAAAATACTGAAAACACCGAAGGCAAAAATAAAATCTATCAGAACATTAAAATGGAAGTTAAAGAATTATGCCAAAGTTTTCCTATTTACTGATTATTCTATTGAATTTATTTATTTATAGTTCGTGTGCTACAACTAAAAGTAGTGATTCTATTTCAACCTCTACAGTTAATGAAGATGTTGTTATAGATAAGCAAAGTAATTCGATTAAGATTAATTCTAGCACGACCACCGCAAAAAAAAATAAAAAACCTATGTTTGACTGGCCCGTCTGGGAAGCCCGCATGACCCGTGGCTACTTACCACGTGGAACAAAAAAACGAAGAAGGCCGCATCGCGGAATTGATTTAGCCGCGCCCAGAGGTTCTGCTGTGATGTCTTCACAAAATGGCGTGGTGATCTATACAGGTTCGGGGTTTAAAGGTTATGGCAAAATGATTATGATTGAGTCCACAGATCACCAGGATAAAAGCCCCTGGGCAAGCTTATACGGTCATTTAGATAAAATCTTGGTTTACGAAGGAAAAAAAATAAAACAAGGCGAAGTTATTGGCGCCTTGGGTAATACCGGCAGATCTTCAGGGCCTCACCTGCACTTTGAAATCAGAAGACTTAATGGGCCTATTGATCCGCTGCCGCTATTACCCGCTGGCGAGGCCTTAACCAATGATGTGGATAACGGCGCTCTTGAAGAATAAACTAAGGCGTAATAACTATTTAACTTATCATTTAGCTTATCATTTAACTTGCATTTGTTGTTCTTAACGCCTTAATCACATTTAAAATCATGGGAATAAGCGACACTCCAATAATACCCAACACTAATAAAGTAAAGTTTTTCTGGATAATTTCCACCCTGCCAAAATAGTAGCCAGCTAAAGTGAAAATAAAAACCCAAGCAACGGAGCCAAAAAATGAAAGAGCTAAAAATTTTCGGTAATTTAATAAACTCATGCCTGCAAAAAAAGGCGCCATAGTGCGAATAATGGGAAAAAATCGCGAAAGACTTACCGCCCACACGCCTTTTTTTTCAAAAAATTCTTCTGTTGTTTTTAAATATTTTTTTTTAAGAAAAAACATATCTTTTTCAAACAGCGCGCGCCCTAATTTACGGCCGACAAAATAATTGGTAGAGTCCCCTATTGTGGCCGCAAGGATTAATAACGGGATAATATTTTCGAGTTTAAGAAAATCAGGATTTGCGGCTAGGGCACCTACTGCAAATAAGAGCGAATCTCCAGGCAGAAATGGCATAAAAACTAAGCCCGTTTCACAAAAAATAATTAAAAATAAAATGACATAAATCCAAGTTCCCCAGTTTTGGGCCCACGCAACAAGTGTCACATCAATATGTAAAAGCGAATTCATTAGTTCTAGCATTTGGGCCCCTAAAAAGATCTATCTTAAAGCTAAAACCTAGTAAGAACAAGTGGTACTATCATTTTTTGGCGTAGGATTATGTTTATTATCAAGATCATTCAAACCTTGTAAGAAACTACCCACACTGTAGCTGGCTGAAATTGCATTAAATTTACAATCATCTTTATAAGAAATTGCCGCCGCTTGATAAATTTGCTGATTATTTTTGTAGACAGTTACGATCAACGTGTAGTTAAAACAGTTATCTGCAAAACAGCGCGCTTGCACATACACCTGCAAAGCTTTTTGTGAGTCCGTGTAAACACCTTCTGAATCATTTTGACCGTTTTCATGGCGGGTGGTTAAAGGTAAAGTCTGGCCAGTGGGCGTCAATAGTTCGGCATTCACTATGTAGCCACTATCCGTTTCACTTGCCACCGGTATAGAAATTGTTGCTATTTTATAATCCGCACCTAAAGCGGCACCTTGCTGATCTGCTTGGGCCGATACTGCGGGATTTAGACCACTACCTTGTGACTTAACTGCGGCCTTAACACCTGATTCTTTTTTAGCACATGAGCTTAAAACTGACATCAATACGAATGCAATTAGAGTGAAATTAAAGGTCTTATCAAAATGAGAAATCTCAAAACGTCTTAAGTAATGAGAACCTCGACTAAAATGTCACCGCTTGGAAGTTTGTTTGACAGCTTAATGCGCGAGTCATTAATATCTCGTGATGAGTTCTAAAATTGCATTAATACTGTCTGGCGGCGGAGCCCGCGGCGCTTACCAAGCCGGAGTTTTAAAGGGTTTAGCCGAAATACTACCAGATAAAAAGAATAGTCCTTTTAAGATAATTTCTGGCGTTAGCGCTGGGGCCATTAACGGCGCAAAATTAGCTTGCGATATTGAGTCTTTTTCTAATGCAATTGAAAAATTAATATTTTTATGGTCTCAAATCACCACAGATCAGGTTTTTAAAACAGATTTTTTATCAATGAACAAGTTTTCTTTTGGACTACTGGGAAACTCGGAAAAAAAAATGGACGCCTTATTAGACACTGCTCCCTTATTAGATTTTCTTAATGAACACTGTGATTATAAAAAAATTAAAAAAAACATGAGCTCTGGCATTATTGACTCACTTATTATCACCGCCAACAATTACACTACAGGTTCCGCCACCAGTTTTGTGCAGACCTCTGCCGCTAAGCTTAATTGGAAAGATAGCCTCAAGCAGGCCAGCCTCGCAGAAATTAATGCGCATCATGTAATGGCCTCTTCGGCTATACCCATATTGTTTTCTCCGGTTAAAATTGACTCCCAATATTATGGTGATGGCTGTGTTCGTAATAACACCCCCTGCTCTCCGGCCTTAAGAATGGGTGCTGATAAAATATTTGTCATTGGCGTACGCACGAAAATGACTTCTGTAATTAAAAATAGATCTGAAAAACAGTCGCTAACGGATCAAGCACCTTCAATGGTGCGTATTTTTAACAACTTACTAAATGCGGTATTGCTGGATTCTGTTGAGCAAGACGTCAACCGCATTCAGAAAATTAATAAGTTGCTTACTTTAGTAGATCAGAGCGCTAGTCAAAAGCTATTTAAAGAAATTCCCGCACTTAGTATTTCTCCAACTGCAGATATAGGGGAACTTGCCCGGGAGCAAGCGCATCACTTGCCCCGTTTAATCAGAATGACGATCTCCGCACTAGGTTCGCTTGATGAGGCGAGTGAAATTTTAAGTTATTTGCTATTTGAGCCGCATTTTTGTCGTAAATTAATTAAAATTGGATATAATGATGCTTTGAACTCAAAAGAACAGATTGAAAACTTTTTTTTAGAAGCTTGAGGTCTTAATTAATGAATCCATCCAAAAATATAACAACCAATACTAACTCTAGTACTAACTCTAGTACTAGCTCAGAGAACAAGTGGTTTTTACAACTCAACGGCCAAATTCAGGGTCCCTTTGATCAAGGTCATTTGCTAAGCACTTTACAGGGTTTAAATGAAGAAAGTAACGCGCAAGCGCTGGTCTGGAAGCGTGGCTTGACCGAGTGGGTTAAAACTAATAAATGGCAAAACCTTGATCAGGTAACTGCTAATAACGCCGCAGAAACTACGCATATTCACGAAGAGCCCGAAAATTCATTATTTGAAAAAACCTTTAATCAGACATTTCAAAGCGACGCCTTTTATCGTGTGCAATTAAGTTTTATAGATCAACCGTTAATGTCAAAAATAGACCTTATGACTTTTATTGCAAAACAACCCGATGTCTCAAAAATATCAATTCAAGATCCTAAAACAAAATTATGGAAAGAAGTCTATGCCTTTCCTGATATTGTTGAGCGCCTGGGTTTATCGCGCCGCAAGCAATCGCGGGTACCGATCTTAGCACAGTTTACAGGTAAGCTCATTGGTAAATTAAACAGCCAGCTAAACAGCCAGCTAAATACTCAGTTAAATACTCAGCTAAACAGCAGCACAGATCTTAATTGCCGGGTCATCACCATTAGCCAAGGTGGCATAGGTTTTACCGAAAATTTTGAGCTTAAAATTGGCGATGAAGTGGAAGGTCAAGTCTCCAGTCCACATTTTTTTCAGCCGGTTAATATTAAAGCTGATGTTATCTACGCCGGCGACGACGGCTACATAGGTTTAAAGTTTTCTCAAGTTACCGATGAGGCCTTATCTTCAATAATAGATTACATTAAAAAATTCGGCGCAGATGCCGCAAAACCTTTCTGATTATCCCGTATGGAAAAAGGCTGGACGGGACTTCCCTATCATTCAATATCAGAACACTATAAGCGTATTTTTAACGAAAAAGTTTATAAAATTCCGGTTAGCATCGTAGATGATTGCCCGAACCGCATGGGCTTAAAGGGAATGAAAACCTGCAGTTTTTGTGATGTCTGGGGCTCTGCCGCCCGCGAAGAATCTTTTCAAATGACGCTACAAAAACAAATCGAAACCTATCACCAACTTATTGCAAAAAAATATAAAGCTAAGAAGTTTTTAGTATATTTTCAGGCTTACACCAACACCTTCACTAAAATTCCCCTATTGCGCGCCAATTTTGAAACCGCCCTGCAATATCCTTATGTGGGCGGTTTTGTTTTAGGCACCCGCCCCGATTGCTTATCTGAAGCCGTTTTACAGCTTTGGCAAGAGTACTGCCAAAAAAGCTTTGTCGCGATAGAACTTGGGGTACAAAGTTTTTTTGACTCCCACTTAGAATTTATGCAACGGGGCCATAGTGTTAATGATTCCTTAAAAGCCATAAAAAAAATTTCTGACAAAACCCGCGTGGATTTGGGAATTCATTTAATTTTTGGCTCGCCAAATGAAACCGAAGCGCAAATTATAGAAAGCGCGCTCATTTGCAATGACTTACCCATCACCAACATTAAACTTCATAATATGCATGTCTTAAAAAATACCCAGCTTGAAAAATGGTACCATAGCGGCAGCTACGCGCCGATTGAACTTAACGAGTACACCCGCAAAGTGCAGCTTTTTTTATCTTACCTGCACCCCCGAATTGCAATTCACAGGCTTACCGCCTATGCGCCCCGGTGGAATGAACTCATAGCCCCAAAATGGACCGCCGATAAAATGGGGCCTCACCAAATTATAGTAGATTCTTTAAGGGTCCAAAAAATTTATCAGGGGTGCAAGCTCACCGCGCAAAATGATTTGGACCATTCTTTACTTCAGCAGATGAGTTTAAGGGTCGAGCGGGTACTGCAGGTGTAAAGTTAATAAACTGCCCCACCATAATGTGCTTAGCTAGGATATATTTCTATATAAGTATTTAATATATTTATTCTATTTTGTGTTCAGTCACACTTCTGAACACGTGTAATATAAAATAATTCTAATAAGTTCTGTAACTAACTGAAATTATTTAAGATTATAGAGGAATTTAACATGACTAAGCACATTATGGTGGGGCAGTTTCTAAAGTTAACTGAAATAATTAGGCTCTCCGGTTAGAAGCCAAAGCCTCTTACAAAATCCAAAATCTTTTACAAAATCTGGGCCTACTCTAGTGGTTGTTTGAAGCACGTCGTCGTTTCAAAGTGAGAATTGAAACCAAATAACTTGTAATTTAAGGGGGGGGGGTAAGCTATATTGGATGTCTACCGAACAACAAAATCCTAAAAAAAATCAAAGCGGTATGAGCCTTATTGAAATTTTAGTTGCTATGGGTGTTATGTCTATACTTATGTTAGCCTTTACCCAAATGATGACCCAACAGATCAAGCAAACAAGTGCTTTAGAACAAACTTTAGCGCGGCTAGATGTTGAAAGAACCTTATCTACTTTTTTGGCCGATGGCAGTGTTTGCAAAGCCAGCCTTGAAACCCAAACTTTTAACGAAGCAGCGCTTGCTAGCACTAGCTTTAACGTTAGCAATCTGCCTTCTAGCACCCACTCTGGAGCCCTCTATTTAATTGAAGCCAACAAGCAAGCTTCAGCACTTTCAGGCTCCTTAAAAGTAAACACCATTGTTTATAAAAATATTCAAAGCACGGGCATAACTAACAAATATAATATGGATTTAGAGGTCACCTTTACCGGCGGCATTAGGCCCTTAAAACCTCTAATTTTTAAAATGATTTTAAACACCGAAAACAGCACAACCGCTGGCGTGAAAAATATAACCGGATGCAATACCAGCGGCATGACGGCAGATATTTGCAACAGTTTTGATGGGTTTTGGAATCCGAGCACAGGCAAATGCAGTGGCGTTGGCAGCAACTGGGGCATGACGGCAGCTGAATGCAGCGATATTAATGGAATTTATGATTCCGTTAATAAAATATGCAATGATTCAGGCGTGCAAGAATACAGCGGCACAACATGCCCCGCACCCAAGCAAATGATTGCTGGGTATTGGGATCCTAAGACTTGCACAGGATGTCCAAATTTCCCCACGATCAATACATGCACAACTGTTGGTGGTGGCTGGCTGCCTAATCCGCCCAGCAGCTGCGATTATTATGGCCACGTTGATCGATTAGGGAATCATGGTTGGCTTAAATGCCTCCCGCCGTTGCAAACCAAAGTTCGCTGTAAGTAAAATTTTAATTCTAAATTGATGACGATTTCTTCGGTATTAGTTGTTGCCGTCTGTTCACGCTGCTTTTAAATCAAATTCAATCTGCCCATATTCAACAATTGCATTGCTCAACGGAAACCGCATATCTTTTGTGTTAATTACTCAGTGTTGCCGCTAGAACAAACTGTAAATAACGCAGTGAAACTCAGCCTAAAGAACCAACTTTCTAAAATAACTATGTAATACTCAAGTCATTAATAGGAGGGTTATGCTTGCAAAAAATTTTGCTTCACTTTGGACTCAATTACTTAACTTAAGAATTGTTTCAGGTTTAGTTTTAATCCTGACTCTTTTATTCATACCGCTATGGGACCATCTACCCGCAGAAGATCCTGAGAACTATTTTAAATTTGCCGATAGTCGCCATCTTTTAGGCATAAATAATTTTTCGGATGTTATTTCCAATCTGGCTTTGCCGGTGTAGGTCTTATCGGGTTTTACTGGATACAAAAAAATAAAGCCGTACCGAAAGAATATAAATTAATCGGTTATGCCATTGCCTTATCAATCTTCTTGGTTTCAATAAGTTCTGCTTATTTTCACTTACAGCCCAGTGTTGAGCGGATTTTCTGGGATCGAGCCCCGATGGTGTTCGCCTTTATTTCACTTATTGCCCTGATGATTACAGATCGCAACTATAGATCGCCGCAAAAGTTATAAGTCGCTATAAGCGCACATTAAGCAGCATCTTTTAACAGTGCATTTATTAATGTTTGATATGGCACACCTTTTTTCTTAGATTTATCTTTAAACTTTTTAAGCACTTTCGGATCAACTACTAATGATATTCTTATGCCTTTATCTTCGATAGATTTAAACGGTCTTCCAACCTTAGCCTTATAGGCCTTTCTGTGCTCTAAGACTTCTTTTTTTGTTACTTTGATCCACTCATTTGATCTTGTTTTGTTCATAAATAATCCTTTCTTTTTTGTTAGCCGTGCGAGCTGAAATAATTCTTAATTTTTAACCTGTTCTTTCAGTATAATGAATTTAGATCTGAAAAGCATTCAATAGCGCAGTAAAACTCACTTTGTGCCTTTTTATGTTTAATTCTTCTTTTTTTAAATCCCATATGTATGTATACATAACAATTACAATATATATTGTAATTAATAATCAATCAATATTAAAATAAATAAACTCTTCAAATGAGCTACAAGTTGAGCTGATCTGGCCCGGCCCTAACTCATCTACGGAGACAATTCGACCCAAAAGATAAAAAAATATTCAAATTATAAGATTTGAATCAAATAAGGCTTAGAACAGCATTTTAAAAAACCATTTAACCAGCTACCTAACACCGAAAAATACAAACTATATAAATATAGATCAATTCATAAATTGCGCAATACTACAGCGTATAAAAACGCCTTTTAATAAATCAGGATTATTTGACATAGATTTTAATTTAGATCTGGCTACTTTTTCTAATTTTTTCATCCGGGTTCATCTCTGGCGATCTTGATGGTAAATAAAAAACATGTAATCGTTTTTTATTTTTAATAAATTCAGATGTCATTTTTGAAACGTGTGTTGTCGCTTGATCCATTACTACAATTATATTTCTACGTGAGTGATGTTTTAGCATCTGGTTTAAAAAATTAATTATTTCTTGATTCAAGCTTGTATTTTCAACTTCAGGCTTATCCTAGCCGCTGCTAACACTTAATTTAAGAAATTGTCATTTTTTTGTCATTTTGCGCTGTGCTAAGTTAAAAAAGTGAAATTTATACGTGTACAGACCTAAGTATTGATCATTTTTATAGAGAGATAAGGCAAATATGACCTTCGTCGTATTTATTTCATTTTTAAATACAGCATATGTCTATATTTTAAACATTCCATTATTTTTTTTATTTTTTTTCTTTGCAACTTCAAAAAAAAACATTCACTCTTAGATACAAGATATATGGGCTTAATCGGCAAGATGGTTACTTTAAACACTACCGCTAGTGTTTAAAGTAATAAACTTTCGATAACGTCAACAAATATCGGCAGACCAGGATGGTCAACAAATTTTTCTTGAACAAAATATAACTAGACCTAAGCTTGTAAAAATTCTGAGGGGGATTTTTGTCGGGGTTTTTTTGTCTTAAAAACAAAAAACTATACTTATAACAGAGGGGGACAAAATGGAAGTTTTAACCAGCGATTTAACCAGCAGCGATTTAAACAACAATCAAAAACACACAATGGGTTTTGCGGCAGCAGCCGGAGCCAATAACTCACCACATATTATGAGAGTCAAAAAACGCGATGGCACATTAGAGCCTGTTGATGTAACTAAAATTGTCGAGCGGGTTAATCGCTGTTGCCAAGGTTTGGCCTATGTCGACCCGCTGCGCGTGGCCACCAAGGCTATCAGCGGCCTGTATGATGGCGCCACAACTAAAGAGCTTGATAACTTATGTATTCAAACGGCATCGCTGCTTATTGGCGAAGACCCTGAGTACTCAAGATTAGCCGCAAGACTGCTTTCTACTTATATTGATGAAGAAGTTAAAACTCAAAAAATCGGCTCGTTTGCAGATTCTATCCAGTGTGGTTATAAAAATGGATTATTATCCCAGACCACCTACGATTTTGTGATGCAACACAAGACTGAACTCTGCGCGGCTATAGAACATTATAAAACCGACCGCTTTGAATATTTTGGTTTAAGAACTGTTTATGATAGATATTTATTAAAAAATCCAAGCCTACGTCAAGTTTTTGAAACTCCCCAGTATTTTTTCATGCGCGTGGCCACAGGTCTTTCACAGACTCCAGCGGAAGCTATAGAATTTTACCGCTTGATTTCATCACATGATTATTTGCCCTCAACCCCGACTTTATTTAATTCTGGAACTTTAAGACCGCAAATGAGTTCCTGTTATTTATTAGATTCCCCGATTGATGATTTAAAAGCGATTTATGATAAGTACACGGACATTGCGCTTTTATCTAAGTTTGCCGGTGGTATTGGTTTAGCTTATAGTCGTATCAGATCAAGAGGCTCTTTAATTAAAGGGACTAACGGACACTCTAACGGAATTATTCCCTGGCTTAAAACATTAGATTCTTCTGTTGCCGCCGTTAACCAAGGTGGCAAGCGCAAAGGGGCCGCTTGTGTTTATTTAGAATCTTGGCACGCCGATATTGAAGAATTTTTAGAGTTACGTGACAACACCGGAGATGAAGCCAAACGAACTCACAATATTAATGTCGCTAATTGGATCCCAGATTTATTTATGAAACGTGTTGAGGCGGATGCGATGTGGTCTTTATTTGATCCCAACATTGTGCCTCACTTTACCGATTTATTTGGTTCTGATTTTGAAGCCGCTTATTTAACAGCCGAAGCGGATAAAAAATTTCACAAACAAATTAAAGCTCGGGATTTGTACACACGTATGATGAAAACGCTCGCGCAAACCGGTAACGGCTGGATGACCTACAAAGATGCCTCTAATATGAAGTCAAACCAGACTGGCTTACCTGAAAATGTGATTCATCTTTCTAATCTCTGCACAGAAATTTTAGAAGTGACCTCTAAAAACGAAACCGCCGTTTGTAATTTAGGCTCAGTGAATTTAGGGCGCCATATTACAAATGGACAATTTGATTTTGAAAAGCTAGCTAAAACCGTGCGTGTTGCGGTTAAATTTTTAGATCGCGTGGTCGATATCAATTTTTACCCGATTGACACCGCCGCCGCTTCTAATAACCGCTGGAGGCCTATTGGCCTTGGTATCATGGGCCTGCAAGATGTTTTCTTTCAACTAAAATTGGCCTTTGACTCTGCACCGGCCCAAGCGCTCTCAACTCAAATTCAAGAAGAAATTTATTACAATGCCTTAAGTACAAGTATTGAATTGGCAGAGCAAAATGGACCCCATTCTAACTTTGCAGAAACTCGTGCCGCGCAGGGCGTTTTTCAATTTGAACTTTGGAATGTAAAACCTCCAAGCGAAAAACGCTGGGACGCTTTGCGCGCCAAAATGATCAAGCACGGCTTAAGAAATTCACTTATGATTGCCATTGCGCCAACGGCGACTATTGCTTCAATTGTAGGTTCATATGAGGCCACCGAACCCCAGATTTCAAATTTATTTAAACGCGAAACCCTTTCTGGCGAATTTATGCAAATTAACCGCTATTTGGTAAACGATCTAAAGGCCCACGGTCTGTGGAATGAGTCTGTTCGTAATGAAGTTAAAATAAATGATGGTTCTATTCAAGAAATCACAACTATTCCTCAAGATATTAAAGATTTATATAAAACTGTTTGGGAAGTTCCCATGAAAACCTTGGTGGACATGGCCGCAGATCGTGGGGCCTTTATTGACCAGTCTCAATCTTTAAATCTTTTTATGGAAGCACCAACTATTGGTAAACTTTCGTCCATGTATATGTACGCTTGGAAAAAAGGTTTAAAAACCACCTATTATTTACGCTCGCGTCCAGCCACAGGTATTGCAAAAACCACAATTAAAACTAGCGGTAAAAAATCGCAGGCGGCAACTGAAATTGCAATTCCCGCAAAAGCCTACACTGACGAAGAAGCCGTAAGTTGCAGTCTTGAAAACCCAGAACTGTGCGAAGCTTGCCAATAGTATTAGTAATTAATAATTAAATAACGAGGGGTTGTTATATGATTTTAGATCCGGGATTTGACTTAACTTTAAGACCAATGAAATATCCGATTTTTTTTGAAATGTATAAAAATGGTATTAAGAATACCTGGACCGTGGATGAAGTCGATTTTTCAACAGATCTGGTTGATCTGAATACAAAAATGACCGCCTCTGAAAAACATCTGATTCATCGTCTGGTGGCATTTTTTGCCACCGGTGATTCTATTGTTAGTAATAATCTGGTTTTAAATCTTTACAAACATATTAATTCTCCTGAGGCGCGGCTTTATTTAAGCCGTCAACTTTATGAAGAAGCTTTGCATGTGCAGTTTTATTTGACCCTATTAGATACCTACATTCCCCACCCTGACGATCGTGCTTTAGCTTTTTCCGCGGTAGAAAACATTCCTTCAATTAAGAAAAAAGCCGATTTCTGTTTTAAGTGGATGGACTCGATCAATAATTTGGATGAATTAAAAACCACCGAAGACCGCCGAAAATTTTTAATGAATTTAATTTGTTTTGCCACCTGCATTGAAGGTTTGTTTTTCTTTGCCGCCTTTGCCTATGTTTACTTTTTAAGATCAAAAGGTTTGCTGGCAGGCCTAGCTTCAGGTACGAACTGGGTGTTCAGAGACGAAAGCATGCACATGGCTTTTGCCATGCAAGTGATTGAAACCGTCAGAAAAGAAGACCCCAATATTTTTAATGAGCAAATGAACGATATGATCACCCAAATGCTAGAAGATGCCATTGAGTGCGAAATGATATTTGCCGAAGATTTAATTTCAAACGGTATTGCCGGCCTTTCATTAAACGACATGCGCCAGTACTTAGAATACATTGCCGATCAACGTTTAGAAAGTCTAAACATCCCCGCCCGCTACAATACAAAAAATCCATTTACTTTTATGGAACTGCAAGACATGCAAGAACTGGCTAATTTTTTTGAAAGACGAGTTTCCGCTTATCAAACCGGAGTTTCGGGCCAAGTTAGCTTTGATGAGAATTTTTGAGGTCGACTTTTTTTCCGAACCTATTTCAGGGCTCCACGTAGACCTTTAAGCCACGAAGTTTAATTGCAGCTTGTTAAATTATAGATTAACCTATAAAAATTTATAGGTTGATCTATAAATTTTTATAGGTTAATGTTAAAGGCTGGAGATTCTTATGAAAGAGATCAGTCTAAAAATTGTCGACCAGCTTAAGTTACGACTAGCAGAAAAAAATCCCTTAATTCAGGTTATCCTCGGGCCAAGACAGGTCGGCAAAACAACGGCTATTCAGCAGTTTATCTTAAAAAATAAAAAATCATTGTCTTCACTTTATGTATCAGCCGAAGGCATTGACTCTGCATTGTGGATCGAATCACAGTGGCAAGAAGCTCGCCTTAGAAGTAAAATCTTGATTATCGACGAAATTCAAAAAATACCTAACTGGTCTGAGATAATTAAAAAACTTTGGGACCAAGATAAAGTACAAAAAAGAACGACCAAATGCGTTTTATTAGGTTCAAGCTCATTAAGCCTTAATAAGGGTTTAAAAGAAAGTCTTACTGGTCGATTTGAAACCATTCAACTGTATCACTGGAACTTCTACGATACAGTTAGACTTAAAAAAATGTCTCTTGAAAATTTTCTTTTGTATGGCGGGTACCCTGGCTCATATAGATTTATTCAAGACTTGAAACGTTGGTCTGAATATATGTCAGGTTCAATTGTTGAAACCGTGATCGGAAAAGATATTTTAACTCAGGTACACGTCAGATCGCCGGCCTTATTCAGGCAAGCTTTTTATTTGCTCGCTAGCCATCCCGCACAGGTGGTAAGTTACAATAAACTTCTCGGACAACTGCAAGACAAAGGAAACATTGATTTAATTAAATACTATACCGAACTTTACGAAGCCGCCTTTTTATTTAAATTTATTCATAAGTTTTCAAATAATGAACTCAGAAAAAACATATCCTCTCCTAAAATTATCCCGATGGCTCCTGCCTTAAGCAGTTTTTTTAAACTACAGTCATTAAGCAATGAAGATCATGGAAGAATTTTTGAAGCCTGCGTTGGAGCTGAACTGATAAAGGCTGGCTTAGAAGTTTTTTATTGGGCTGATAACATCTATGAAGTCGATTTTGTGATTCGCTATAAAAAACACATCATTGCGATAGAGGTTAAATCTGGCAGAAATAAGAAATCAGCCAGCCTTGAAAAATTCAGAGAAAAATACCCCGACTCAAAAATTATTTTTATTACCAAAGAAAATTTTATTAAATTTGCAGATCAGCCAATAAAATATTTTGCACAGATTATTTAGGGTGACAGTCTGCATAGTGCAACTGGCGACCATTTTCCTTTGGAGTTATCCTGGTTATTTATTTCTCTCGCTGCAAAAAAATAGGATATGTTAGGAGCTAAAGGTTCATCACATGTGTTAAGACTACCACACCCTGCAGAAAAAGGCGCAGTGGCAGCATTTGCCTCGGTGCCAATCCAGCCACTATTATTTATAGCATAACCCCACTCTACACTAACTAGCCCATTATCAATGCCTGGATTAATTAGCGGATTGCCGAACATTTGCATAAAACAACTAGTCATACCTGGAGCTACTGGAAAACTCAAACCAACCATTGGTCTAGGCACTTCGCAATTTATAGTTTTAGAAGCCTCAGTTGGAGCTGGGCCAACTACTGGTCCAACTAATGGTGGAGCAGCATAGTTAAAATTCTTATCAGTAGCCGTTAAAGTATAACTATAGGTCATACCTGAAATAATTCCGTTAGGTGCTGTATATACAGGAAGAGCCGGTGGTAGTAGTGGTGGTGGTGGTACCGGAGCTAAGTGCGTCTTTGAGCCATTATCATCTAACCATTCAAAAACAGAATCACCAAGAAATGTGTCAAATGTATCTTTATCATCAAAAAGCGTATACGGATGAACTAATGGTGGCGTATTTGGCGGCACAAGAGGTGGCACCGTATCCGTATTTTTTCTTTCTAATTTATATTTAATTTTCGGATTAAATCTGGCCGCATTTGAAGTTGTAACTTTGCAGCCAAAATCTGTGGTTGAAAGTGAGACCGCTATTTGTGGAGTTAGTAACTTACGACTGATTGTAAGCTTAGAAAAAGCAGTCTCGGCCAAAAGACCTTCTGTTGTGCGCAGTTTAAATCTAATTAAATATTTTAGTGGCGGCTGCCCTGGTGTTGGATTAACTAAAACTGCGCCAAGTTTTACCGAAAAACCAAAACGACCATTGTGGCATTGTGGAAAAGTTTTTTCTGTGGGTAAACCAGTTTCTTCCCTTAGTCCAATGCCTTTTGTGACCCAAAAACATTTATCTGCATCAGTTAAACCCACAGTTGTGGCTGAGGGCTGACATTTATCTGAAAATACATTTGAAATATAAGGGGTTAATGTGTTTTCTTCTTCGCCGGCAAACACTTCAACTAAAATACGATTGTTTTTGCGGTCTAAATCTTTACAGGTTCCAGTGATTTCGACTCTGTCTGAATCATCAATATTCAAGGTCATTGTTTGTTTGTCTGGTTGAATGTCTAAATCCCCTTCATTTGGGGCTGGCGTGGTGTCGTCAACATCTGCAGCTTTGGTACCGGATAATAAACTTTTACCAATGGGCTGTTGATTACAGCTCATGAGTAAAAGGCCCAAAATTAATATAATAAAATAGTGATTAAACTTCACCTACGGCGTATCGGCATTTTTTGAAATTAGTTAAGCTTAGTTGTTTCAAATTGAGACGTTTTATAAAATTTATTATTTAAACACTCTTTACGCTAAACCTTCGTCCGCCTCTTCTATAAAAGGGATCTCATCTTCAATATGCGTAGCGTCTTCTTCAAAAGCCATAGACTCTGTTATAGACTCTGGCATAAACTCTAAGCTAGCAGTTTTTGGCTGAAGCAAAGTATCCTCAAAACGAGTAAGCCAGTTTAGATCGCGCGGAGTGACCACTTCTCCCACCGCAAGGGCCTCGCGAATATCTTGGGCTTTTTCTTGATCTCTTTTTAATTTTTGACAGATTTTTTCTTGTTCAAAAAAATCGGAGGAAGTAGAAATTGAAGTCAGTTGCTCTTCAATTTGTCCGAGTTCTTCTTCACCCTGAGAGTAACTAATATCTTTTATTTCAGATGACATGGACTCTGTTACCATCGCTAAACTCGGCTTTTCTTCAGCTTCTTCGCCAATTCCTTCGGGTAATAATTCGTCAATCTGCGATAATGTTGGCAGTTCTTTAATATTGCGAAGGCCAAAAATTTCTAAAAATCTTCTGGTGGTTCCATACTGCATAGGCTTTCCGGGTAAGCTGTCCGCTTTACCTTCAAAATTAACCAAAGCTTTTTCCATGAGTGCGCGTAGCAAATGCCCCGACTCAACTCCTCTGATTTGATCAATTTCAATTTTTACAACGGGCTGCTTATAAGCCACAATAGCTAATGTTTCTAAAGCGGGGCCTGAAAGTTTAAAGCTACGGGTTTTAACTGTGCGTTTTATAAAATTCATATTATCAATTTTAGTTCTGATCTGGTAACCACCGGTGACTTCTTCTAAACTGACACCTCTGCGTCCGCCAGCGCACTCAACGGCTAAGGCGTCCATAGCTCGTATAATTTTATCTTTTTTAACGATTGTGCCTTTAAATACTAATTGAATGGAAGCCAAACTCACAGGTCTATCAGAGGCAAACAATATACTTTCAATAATACTTTCAATTTGTTCATCTTCAATAAATTCTAAATCTTCAATTTGTGCTGAATCAAAAATATCAAGTTCAGTGCCCGCAATGGTTAGGGCTTCTGTGGCTAAATCGGCCTCTTCAGGTTCTGGCAAAAAACCCTCTTGCAGAGGTTCTTCGTTTAAAAAAAGACTAACTTCCGTTTCAATATCATTTGTCATACGCGACTCTCCTTATTAACTAATAGATCGGGCTCATGGACTAAATCAAATTCGGCAGCAACAATTTCCTCATCGGTAGCGACTTCATTATGTGCCGTATCTTCATTTAAAAGCAATTCTTGGCTTTCTGAATTTTCTTCGTTATTAATATGTCCATATTCTTCCACCCGAGAAAGCACATCATTTTCAATTTCTTTTTTGGTCTGAATATGTATGTCACCGTAAACATCCGTCTGATAGATTGAAACATAGCCCAGCTTTCCCAGTTCGAGTAACGAAAGCAAAGTAATTAAGGCCTGCCTAGATTTCTGCACCTGATCTGTGATGTTTTGTGAAAGCAAATCTATCATTCGCACAGTAGTTCCGGGTTTAAGATAAAACTTCATTTCGACAATTCTTGAAGATATGGATTGCAGTTTAAAAGTAACTTTATGAATTTTATTACTTAGAACTATTAATACTTTACGATACGAAGCTATTAACGAAAATAACGCGTTATCTTCAAGTTCGATCTCGCTATCTGTCGCTTCAATTTTTTCACGCACCCCACGTGCCCAAACATCGCGGTTTAAAAGGGGGCGGTCATATAAAGACTTACTGGCTTCTTTGTATTTTTCATATTCCAATAATTTTTGTACTAATTCTTTTCGCGGATCTTCTTGCTCTTGTACTTCGCCGTTGTCATCGTACTGCGGCAGCAACATTTTTGATTTAATATGAATAAGTGTTGAAGCCATGGCAATAAAATCACCGGCAATTTCAAGATCGAACTCTTTCATTAATTTAATGTATTCAAAATACTGCTTAGTGATATCCACAATATTAATATTAAAAATATCCATTTCTTCTTTACGAATTAAATAAAGAAGTAAATCAAGTGGCCCTTCAAACTGCTGTAACTGAACGCGAATGCTCATTTAGCTCCTTAGCTTTAATATTAGCTTTAATATTAGCTTTAATATTAGCTTAAATATTAGCTTAAATATTAAGTTCTAAAACAATTAAAACTTCATCCAATCCCTAATGATTGAAATATTTTTACTCGCTTCCTTACGAGCTTTTTCGCAGCCTGCAGCCATGATTGAATCAAGATGAGACGGCTTATTCAACAATTCTTTTTTCTTTTCTCGGGGTATTTTTGTTTTTTCTTCAATATTTGCACAAAGTTTAGCTTTACAGTCACCACAGCCAATTTTAGCAGTGGTGCAACCTTCAATAACCCAAGCTTTTTCTTCAAGAGTTGAGTAAAGTTTGTGGAACTGAAAAACCGTGCAATCTTCAGGCACACCGGGGTTTTCGCGCAAAGCTCTGCGACTATCGGTTAACATTGAATTTACTTTTTTCTTCAATGTTTTTTCATCTTCGGTTAATAGCAAAGTATTACCATAAGATTTACTCATTTTTCGGCCATCTAGCCCCGGCAGTAGCGGCACTTCAGTTAATAAGTGTTTGGGCTCAGGTAAGTTCCCTTTATAAAGATGATTAAACCTACGGATGATCTCGCGGGTAAGCTCTAAATGGGCCACTTGATCTGCCCCTACAGGTACTAAATGACCAAAGTAAATGGCTATATCCGCCGCTTGTAATACCGGATATGAAAAGCGCCCTAAATTATGCGTGTCTGTGGCTCTCGATTCTGCTTCGGCATCTTTCCAGGTTGGAACACGCTCAAGCCACCCCATTGGAGTCAAATTCATAAAATGCATAAATAGCTCGAGGTGCTCAGGCACTTGAGACTGAATAAATATTGTGCTTATTTCAGGGTCTACCCCCCAAGCTAGTAAATCCGCAAAAATGTCGCGGTTGTAGCTTTGTATTTCAAAAGAGTTTTTATAGGCCGTGGTTAATCCGTGATAGTCCATCACTCCAAAAAAACATTGATATTGATCTTGCAAACTCACCCAGTTTTTAATGGCGCCAAAATAATTACCTACATGCAGATGGTGAGTGGTTCTTGTGCCGCTCATCACCCTCAATTTTTTTTCTAATTTTAGCGGCTGACTCATACCACTCCTGAAATCGCAAAGCCCATTAAGGCCGCATAAAGGGCATCAACCGGAATACTTAATATACGTAAAGCACCCGTCATCACCAGCACTAACAATACGATGCTCGTCATATGCTCATTTTGCTCGAGTTTGTAATTAATTGACGCCGGCAAAAAGCGCGCTAAAACCTTGCCCCCATCTAAAGGGTTCAAGGGTAACATATTAAAAATAGCCAAAAACAGATTAATCTTAACGAACATTTTCATTAGTTCAAATACGGGTTTTGTGTAATCGCCTAAAAATCCAATTTTTAATGTAAAAAATACAAAAATTGTGGCCACAACCGCCAGTAACAGATTTGAAGCCGGACCGGCTAAGGCAATCCAAAACATATCTGTGCGTATATTTTTTAAGTTTCGGGTGTTCACCGGTACGGGTTTTGCCCAACCAAAAAAAATTGGAATATTAAATACTATGGCACTAATTGGTAAAATAACAGTACCCACAAGGTCTGCATGCACCAGGGGGTTCATCGATAAACGACCCAGTTGTTCAGCGGTATTATCCCCCTTTAATTTGGCAATAAATCCATGCGCGTACTCATGAAAACACAGCGCAAATAAAAACGGAACATAAAATAATCCAAGTTTAGCGCCAATTTCTAAAAAATCCATAGGCTCCTCTATAAAATATCTTTAAAATATATAAATAATACACATTCAGGCTATCAGATACTGGTCGCATGCCAAGCAAAAACTCTTATGTTGCACTCGCTTTATTCAGCTATTATAAGGTCTACTTAATCTCTTAATAATTACCTATATAAAAAGGAGTTTTATGTCTACTGATTCTAAACATCCCGCCTTAACCATGTGGTCAGAAGACGAAATAGCCTTCAGAGCTGCCGTCAGGTCATTTGCAGAGACTGAAATCAAGCCGCACGTCACCCGCATGGATGAAAGTGCCGAAATGAAACCCGAAATTGTAACTAAACTTTTTGAAATGGGTTTAATGGGTATTGAGTCTCCAGAACACTATGGCGGGGCCGGGGCAACGCTAACTATGGCTTGTATTGCTATAGAGGAATTAGGGCGCGTTGATGGCTCAGTCTCTGTGTTATGTGATGTGCAAAACACACTCGTCACAAATGCGATTATTAAAAATGCGAGCCCTGAAATTAAAGAAAAATATTTACCTAAACTAGCACGTGATTGGGTGGGCGCTTATTGTTTATCGGAATCGTCATCGGGTTCTGATGCTTTTGCATTAAAATGCCGCGCCCATAAAAATGACCAACAAATATATGGAAAATGGATTATTAATGGCAACAAACTGTGGATTACAAATGCTCATGAGGCCAGTTTTTTTATTGTCTTTGCTAATATTGATTCTAGCAAAGGCTATAAGGGCATTACGGCCTTTATCGTTGAAAAAACTTTTAAAGGTTTCACTGTTGGTAAAAAAGAAGATAAATTAGGAATTCGGGCCAGCTCAACCTGTGAACTTATTTTTGAAAACTGTGAAGTGCCTGAAGAAAATGTACTGGGAGAAATTGGCAAAGGTTACAAAATTGCCATTGAAACCTTAAATGAAGGCCGCATCGGCATTGGTGCTCAAATGGTCGGAATTTCGCAAGGGGCTTATGATGCCACTTTAAAATATATTAAATCTCGCGAGCAGTTTGGCAAAACTATAGGCCAATTTCAAGGGGTGCAATTTCAGCTAGCGCAAATGCGGGTTGAATTAGAAGCGGCAAGACTAATGGTCTACAATGCTGCCCGCCTAAAAGATGCAGGAGTTGATTTTATTGAATCTGCCGCCATGGCTAAATATTACTCTTCAAAGATTGCCGAAAAAATCACTTCAATGGCAATTGATTTATTTGGTGGCAATGGTTTTACAAAAGAATATCCGGTAGAAAAATTCTGGCGTGATGCTAAAATTGGCCAGATTTATGAAGGCACCTCTAATATGCAACTGCAAACCATTGCTAAAATTGAAATGGATAAAGCATAAGATTATGTCTAGTGAAAAACAGTATATTAAACCCCCTTTACGATTATCAAAACTAATGTCGCAGCGCGGGCTATGTTCAAGACGCGAAGCCGATGAGTATATTTCTCAGGGGCTGGTACGGGTGAATGGTGAAATCATGAAAGAATTAGGCGTTAAGGTACTACCAGATGTTCGCATCACGCTTGAGGCCGAAGCGCTACGTAGCCAAAAAAAACTAGTGACCATTATTTTAAATAAACCCATTGGTTATGTTTCCGCCCAGCCAGAGCTGGGCTCGGGTTACGAGCCCGCTATTCGTTTGGTCACCGATAGAAATCAGTTTGGTTTGCAAAAAAAAATACTTCAGCGCGGAGATTTGCAAGGTATCGCCGTTGTGGGTAGGCTGGATATAGACTCGCAAGGTTTGCTGATATTCACCCAAGATGGACGTCTTGCAAAAAAAATAATTGGTGAGAGTTCGCTGATTGAAAAAGAATACGTCGTACGCGTTAGATACTTAGGCCCAGAAAAAACCTTACCTGCAGAAAAACTAAAGCTGCTAAATTATGGTCTAATAATTGATGGGCAAAAACTAAAAAGCGCGCTTGTGGAGTGGATTAACGACGATCAATTGCGATTCGTACTCAACGAGGGTAAAAAACGCCAGATCCGCAAAATGTGCGAGCAAGTGGACCTTGAAATAATGGGCCTAAAACGCGTGCGCGTGGGTAAATTGAAGCTGGGTAAACTACCCGAAGGCCAGTGGCGATTTTTAGAGAGCGATGAAGAGATTTAGTTTTTTTGTAAGCGTGTAATAAATACAAAACTCTTGCTGAGTTTTACAAAAGGGCCTATGAATAGGCCCCATCTCATAACATAAGGATTTATATGAAATTTTTATTTGTTTTATTGTCATTTACAGTAAACCTTGCGGCAGCCAATTCAAATTCTGAAATAGTTTGCATGCGTTTTAAGAACAATGCCAGTTTTTCAATTGATACAAAAACTAAAGAAGTTTTTTATAACGATTTCAATAATGATTACGCACCAGTACAAGATGCGGTTTTTTCAGGGATCAATTCAACTAAAAATTATGAAGGCGAAATTCTTGGCGAAATCGAGCTTTACCACACCGCTTATTTTGTAACTTTAATTATGCGCAAAATTTCTGGCAACGCCCAGCTTGAAGCACGTTTTTACCCGAAAAATAAAAAAGACCAAGTAATTCGGCAAGTGTATAATAATTGTTTTTATCAGCAAGAACACCAATAAAAAAACAGTTCACGTATCTAAATCTTGCGGCCCAATTTGTAATTGCTTATTAAAATCAATGCGTGGCCAAGCGGTGATTGAGATTATCTATAATAAACTAAGAAAGCTTCATTACTTAAATTTTACCTCTGAAATTAACCGAGGTAACTCCTCGGTTAATTATAAGGGTAAAGAAAGAAGTCTAACTTTTTAAAACTCCCCTACCTAAATGTGCTTTAGTGGGTTAAAATGCAATAAAATCCGGTCTGATTCTCGGATGTTAGTGATCTCTAAAGCAATTAAAGCACCGCAGCGGTGTGCCGCGCTCTTGCAGTA
>Ga0105164_10000042_pt1 | contig 88923 bp, 81 predicted proteins | sample VDWuncwatermetaG_FD_89674 | JGI IMG/M metagenome (GOLD analysis project Ga0105164, IMG submission 89674) | Wastewater microbial communities from Netherlands to study Microbial Dark Matter (Phase II) - VDW unchlorinated drinking water | ecosystem: Environmental > Aquatic > Freshwater > Drinking...
AAAAATTCGCAGCGACGTGCGCCGCATGACGCGAAGATCTTGGTGCACAACCAAAAAAATTGAAAACTTAAAAAAACATTTACAACTTTATCAAATTTATAATAATGAGTATGCGCTAGCTTAGCCTGACTTTAGTTTTGCGTTCTTACCACAATAGCTTTTGTTTGTTCTGCGGCAACTTTTGATGCATTTTTTAATCAAAAACTCAGCTGCTTGATTTTTTCTGATTTTTTCAGGCATTACATAAAATCTGAATATTAAAAATATTGTTTTTAGATCGGTTTTCCTGATTCCGAAACTTACTAGGCACATTTAGGTGGGGGAGTTTCTTTATCTTAAATTGATACAGCTAAAGCCAATAGTTAAATATACCGATATTTCATATATTACAGTTATTGCAGATATTTCAGATAGGTGATATATTGGTTTTGTGGAGGTTTTATGTCCAGACCATTACTTAAAGAATCAGCGGCTAAAAGTTTGCGTAAAATTCAATCGCACCTGGATTTAGCTCCGGCGAGTTCGAAAGCAAAAGTTATAGAGCTACCAGTTGAAGATGCTAAACAGCTTTCGGAGCTGATCAGTGAACTTTTAAACCTTCAGCCTATCGTTTTAGATGAAGATTACCTTACGCCCAATCAGGCATCTGAAATGGTTGGGATTTCTCGACCAGTGATTATTGAGATGTTGAAAAATAATACTCTTGTCGGGCATCAAGTAAATACGCACTGGAAAATTCAAAAAAAGTCATTGATTGATTACATGAACCGTCGTGACAAAGCATCTCGTTCAGTATCAGCTATGGATGAGGATGGCTTTGGTTTAGATTGATGAAAAAAGTTTTTCTTGATGCAAACATTTTATATTCGAGCACAAGCCGGAGTTTGTTCATTTGGCTCCATGTAAACCGAGCTGTTGAAATTTATTGGTCACAACCAGCATGGGATGAGGCGTTCAGAAACTACGGCAAAAATAATCCCGAGAGCGATGCTAAGTTTCGCAGCTCTATGAAAAAAAATGCCATTGATGAATTTCCTGAATGTATGGTGAGTCTTGCAGCATTTGATCTGGTCGGGTTGAGCGATAAAGATGACGAACATATTCTGGCAGCGGCAATTCAGGTCAATGATGATTTTTTGGTCGATGAGGCTGTTGTGTATTCTCCAGAAATGACGAGACAAGCGGTTGAGGATCATATTAATAGCCTCAGTACGACCAAGCCGAGTAAGGCTGATTATTTGGCGAGTCTGAATAGATGCCAGCTTGGCAGATTTTCGGGATGGTTTGAGGGTAATGGGTAGCGAATCTCAAATCAGAAAAAATAAAAAATCGAGTAAACAGTAACAAATTATAGTTTTAGCATATTGGTTGTGGTGTAAAGATTCAGAGCCTATAAGGGCTGTTTTTTGCATTTACTGAGAACGCTTTCGGTTGGCATAGTACTTCGTTGGGAGCAGTTTTTTTCAGCATCCTGCATACTCGCTGATTCGATAGTTATATCAACAAAAGCCATCCCATTGAAAGAAGCCTTAGAGAAAGCCGAGAATGAAAAGCCAATTAAGATTCCATTGAATTTAATGAGAGCTTGTCGCTAATGGTATCAAAATTTAAAGGGTGAAAGAGTAAAATCGGCCAACCCCTTGAAAAAATTGGCGTTCCCAACTTGACGAATTTAGAACTGCGTTGGGGAAGTAAAGCCGGGTAAGTTGTTGAAATGATTAGGGTGGGGCCTCAAGGGGATATCGAACTTTGGAATAGCGAAACTATTAAAAATTGAGCAGACGCCGTCGGTTCTGCACAAAGCTAACCGAGAGTAGTCGTAAGGTATTAGTGGTCACATTTCTGATACTATCATTTGATACTATCAAAAAAATGTCCTATAATTAAACTATGGACGCGCCACCTTATAAGATAACTTCAAAGATTTTAAACCTAGTGGCTGTGATCCAATCTCTAATAGGGGAGTCTAAGCACCTAACGGTTAAAAAACCATCAGTTAAATTGCGTAAAGAAAATAAAATTAAAACGATACATCACAGTTTGGCGATAGAGGGAAACTCTTTAACCGAGGCGCAAGTTAGTTCGCTTATAGAAGGTAAAAAAGTCATCGGTCCGAAAAAGCAGATTATAGAAGTTAAAAATGCCATTCGGCTTTATGAGTTGATTAGAGAGCTAAACCCTTTAAGAGAAAGTGATTTTTTAAGGGCTCACAAAATTTTAATGACTGGATTGCTGGATAGGCCTGGATACTATCGAAATCAAGCTGTTGGTATTTTTAAAGATGGCAAAGTCTCTCGAATGGCTCCGCCGGCTAAACAAGTTCCGGGGCTCATGCTGAATTTATTTTCATTTGTTAATAAAGACAAAGAGACACTTCCTTTGGTAATGGCATGTATATTCCATTATGAGCTCGAATTTATACACCCCTTCGAAGACGGCAATGGCCGAATGGGTCGCCTGTGGCAACAACTACTTTTAATGAAGGCTTCGCCAGTTTTTGAGTATTTGCCTATTGAATCCCTTATCCATCAAAATCAAAAAAAATATTATCTAGCCCTTGAAAAAAGCGATGTAAAAGGTGAATCCACTGATTTTATCGAGTTTTCATTAGAGATGATTTTGAAATCTTTAAAAGAATTTTCAGGTGAAATTATATCAGCTAAACCAAAAGCAACGGATCGTATTGATTTAGCAGTAGAATATTTCAAGAGCCAGAGCTTTACTCGTAAAGATTATATGAATTTGTTCAAAGAAATCGCAACGGCGACAGCAAGTCGGGATTTGGCTCAGGCCGTTGCAAGTGATTTACTTAAAATCAAAGGCACGAAATCAAAAGCCGTATACAGTTTTAATAAAAAGAAGAAATAATCTTCTTCAAAAAATTTGAAAGTAAAATTTGAAATAAGAGGTCGAATTTGCTGAGTTCGATAATTCGCTTTGGCGATATCTATAAGTATTTGAAATTATTTAGGAAAAACTTGGCGTAGCTTAATCGAACAGCTTAGAACTGAATTGATTAGGTTTCCGCTCCCCCCGTGGGAGCGAATCTGTAGGGATTTGAACATTAAAGCAGCGTAGGGGCAAGTTTTTAAGGTCTTCATATTCCAAGTTAAGAATGATGATTTAATTTTAAGCATTGTTTGATAAAAAATAGTTAAAATAAGATAGCCTCCATTGGCGTGATATCTATGTGGCAAGTCACTTGACATTGCCCAAGGCGAACTCACCTTGTATGGGTCGATTAACAGCCATAGAGGGGGTATTCGTGGCAATGTATAATAGAAATAGCGGTAAGGCCTGGACATCAAATGAAGTTAAACAAGTGAGAGAACTCGTAAAGCAAAATACCCCGACTAGAGTTATTGGTTTGAAACTTGGTCGTACTGAAGATGCTGTACGTAGCTATGCTTCAAAAGAGGGTATATCTTTAAAACCCACCAATCAAAGTCCATACAATAGGAAGAAATAGTGTCCGAGACTATTCCAGAGAGCGAAATGCCAGGTAAAGAACAAGTCAGGAAAGAACTTGAGGATGCGCTTTCGGGTGGCAATGGACCCAAGCTTGCCCGTTTTGCACTTGCAGTTCTTAGTGGTGCAGTTCCTTATGTTGGTGGAATCATTGGTGGTGCCGGTGGTGCATGGTCTGAAAAAGAAAACGAACGTTTTCAGCGGATCCTCAAAACATGGCTAAAATTGCAGGAAGATGAAATCAAAGAAATTGGTCAAACACTTATTGAGGTTATGCTTCGTCTTGACCAGCAAGATGAAGCAGTCCAGCAGCGAATTGAAAGTCCTGAGTATCTTAAAATCCTGAAAAAGTGTTTCCGAGACTGGTCGGCAGCTGAAAGTGAAGAGAAGCGAGTCTTGATTCGTAATTTGTTGGTTAATGCAGCTTCCCCAGGAATCACATCTGATGATGTCATTAGGCTTTTCATCGAATGGATCGACCGTTACAGTGAACTCCATTTCAAAGTAGTTCGTGCTGTGTATAATCGCAATGGAATAACAAGGGCCGAAATCTGGGACAAGATTCATGGAGAGGACGTCGCTGAGAGTTCAGCTGAAGCTGATCTTTTCAAAATTATTATTCACGACCTCAGCGTCGGTCATATCATTCGTCAACATCGTGAGGTTGACTACCACGGCAATTTTATACGTCAACAGCCGAAACGAACGCCGAAGGGGGAAGGTTCCAGAACATATACTTCGGCCTTTGACGGTGACAAACAATATGAACTAACCGAACTCGGACAACAGTTTGTTCATTATACAATGCAAGAGACTGTTATCAAAATTGAAGGTAGCAAGAGCGAGTCTTGACGGAATGTCTCATTGCTTAGAAAAATAAGAACTAAAGCTGTTTCTTAATTGCTTCTACAGCTCTATCCCAGGCTTCTTGTTCGGTGAAGGCAATGCCGCGCCCACCGCATAGAACCTCATTAGAAGTCTGGTCAGATTCGCCATATCTAATGGCTATTGCATTAACTTCATACACAGTAACTTCTCTGCCGTTTGGTGGAATCTTGACTTTGTGAATTTGCCCTGGCGCTTGAACAATTATTCCACCGTTGATTGGTACGCTTTTCATAGATAACTCCCTCTAAGATTGTTGGTTGATTAAATTGAAATCACTTGAATGACCTAAAGAAAAAACTAGGCTGACCTCTTGCTATTCTCATTTTTCAAATTACTGATATTCTTCATAATGATGCCCAGTCGTAAACATTGATGTTGTTGGCTTCTCTTTTTAGTTGGTCAGTTCCGGAAAGTTTTTTCTCAAGTAGAGAGATGAACTCTGAAACATCGCCGATATCTGGATTGGCGATACTCTTAAAAACATCTTCCCATGAGGTATATACGCGCTCGCTAAGTGTTAATTCGTATTTCCCTTTTTTTTCTATCAATTCATAGACAAGCCAACAGACATCAGCCTTTTCTTTACTGGTCCTCTTTATTTCAGGTAGTGTATTAAAAAAAGGTTTATCAACTACAACAGCAAGTTTTTTACCCCAGGCTCGAAGAATTTGCCCTTTATAGATCATTTGCGGTGCAAGGCGCTTTCTTGATGAAGAAAGAAAATCCGGGTTCGGATAATATTTTTCTTTTGTCCAATCCATATCAGCTCGTTTTGAGGGATCTTCCATGTAATGTTCAAATGGATTTCTGATGTTTCCAGAAACATAAACGGATTGAACTTCAACAGCTCCAAAATCAATGACTTTTCCCTTTGAGTTATGTTTGGTAATCACTAAGTCAATGTTTCCGGCAGATTTTCCCGTACGCTCTTTAAGACGTACCTCCTTCAGGGCTGTGCATCCTTTTGATGAGCCAAAAAAGAACTCAGCCGCATCTTCAGAAATTTTCCAGCCTTCGCGGAATCTGACAGGGCAAATGGTCACAATCTCGTCTCTATCGTAGATGCTACAGGCGCCCAGAGGAGCATCTTTACGATCTTTTGTGCATCTGGGTTCGATGTTGTTATAAGGGCATAATTCATTGTCTCGGTGCTTTCGGGCGGGCGCAGATTTGTCTGCTGTCTTATAACCGAATACTTCGGCGAGTGGGTTTTTATGCTGGGTCTTCTCTTTTACTTTAGCCATTTTAAGTCTTTCCCGATAATTAACTCAGTCATCTCTGCATGATGAGTATTTTTCATCGGAATGAGTTTGGTTTTAAACTTATGTGATGTTGCCATTTTTACGAGGTCTTCCGAGCTATCGTAAGTGAAAACAACATCACCCTCAGCGTCCTTCATGGTTTTAAAAAGCAACTCGTGATCAAGAGCATGGTGCGAATAGAGCCTGCGACCAGCTTTCTTTCCGGCGGCCGTGTAGGGTGGATCTATGAAAAATACGGTGTTCTTGTCATCGAGGTAGTCCTCAATGGCGTTAAACGCATCATCTTGAACAAATGAAATTTTAGTTCTGATAGATCCAATATCTAAAATTCGACGAGCTAAAGTTGTCGGATACCATCTCGATGAGATGCCTTTACCATTTTCACCATTTTTAATTAGCCCAGCTCCGGGAGCCATGATTCCGCCATGGCTGACTCTGTTTCGTAGGATAGTTTGAAAAGCCTTATCATCCGTTGAGCGGGGGGGCTTCTCAAGAGCATCTTTGGCATTTTCATAGGTCATTTCAAAGTTGACAATTTTTTTAGCTAATCGCTCATGGTTTCCGCTAATGAGGATTTCCCATACCGCAGCAACATTTGGATCTAGCTCTACCAAGAGAACTCTTTCAGCTAAGTTTTCAAAAGCTGCTGTTAAGCCAATAATGCCGCCACCAGCAAACGGCTCAACCAGAAGTTCAGGTTTTTTTGCTTTTGCAGAAAGCCACTTGCGAAATGTAGGAACAAACCAAGTTTTTCCACCCGGATACCGAAAAGGACTTCGTTGGGGAACGGAAGACACGTTTACGATACCCTCGACACCCGTTGTTTTTTGGTTAATTTTTTTGACTTCAAAAAGTTTTAACTGCATCTCGTCTTCCTAAGCTGTTTTACTGTTTTGATCTTGCGGGCGTTTTTTAGGGCGGCTGGCAGCGCCTCCGGCTTTAACCCATTCGTCAATTTCATCTGATTGGAAACGCCACAGCTTTCCAACTCTATGGGCGGGGACAGATCCCTTTTCTAACCATCTGTAAACGCTTTCTTTTGAGATACTCAAATACTCAGCAACTTGTTCAACAGATAGCCAACGATTAGTCATATTCATACTGAATCTCCCCAAGGTAGAATTGAGCCATTGAATGAAATTAGTGACAACTAAATACCACTAAATATAAGTAAAATATGCTGTGCGCAAAATTTCTATAATTGGTTTTTAGGACTGATTGCTTATGTATTGGAGCTTCTGATGTGAGTAGTAAATAAGCAGAATAGATATTGGAATGTGATGTGGTGGTGTCCGTATTTATCCGTATTCGGGCAGTGGTGAGCCGCCATTGGTCGTGTCTGACATTTTCTTAGCATTAGTATGCAGTTTATCAATACAAATTGGACTATAGGCTCGTAAGTCTGCCGAATTAAACTACCTAAAAAACTAAATTGTGATTAAGATGATCGAACTAAATTGAGGCTTGAAAATGAAGAAGAATGAAATCTCCACCGGAAAATGGCTTATTAAAGAAGTATTTGAAAACTGGTATAAAATTCCTGAGTACCAGCGCCCTTATGTGTGGGAGTCAGATCAGGTCAACGATTTATTAGAAGATATTCAACAGGCATTATTATTTAATAAAGACGCTGAATACTTTCTAGGTTCAATCGTTTTACAAAAAAAAATAATTAAATCAGCCGACGATAAGGAATACACAGAATACGATTTGTTGGACGGGCAGCAGCGGTTGACAACTTTATTTCTGATGACCGCAGTTATCAGGGATTTATGTATAAATGAAAACATCAAAATAAAATGCCAGACAGATGTATTCAGGCAGGCTGATCCTTTAGATCAAATACCAGAGAGAGTGCGTATAAATTTTGAACACCGCGATGATGTTCAGTACTTTATATCAAAGTTCATCAAAACACATGGTGGCACTCAAAATAAAACCGAACTATATTCGCTTGGTAGGTCATGCACCGATGTTTCGATTAAAAATATGATTAACAGCTTACGTGTGATGAGTGATCATTTTGCAGCCATCAGTGAGGAGGAGATAACTAAATTTTATACTTTTTTAAGAAATAATGTTTTGTTAATTCATGTTTCATCAGAAAAACTAGATGACGCCTTTAGGCTATTTACAGTTTTAAATGATCGTGGATTAAAACTCCGACATAGTGATATTTTAAAGGCTGAAAACTTGAGAGAAATTAAAGAAGACATTGTGCGTAAAAGGTGTGCCCAGACGTGGGAGGCAATCGAAGAGTATTTTGAAGAAGATTTTGATACTTTCTTGTCGCATATTAGAACCATTCTCGTAAAAGACAAAGCCCGAACAAATTTGCTCGAAGAGTTTAATGATCGTATTTACTATCCAAAAGATTTTAATCAGCAAACAAAACAATATACACAAATGAAGCCCTTGCTTAATAAGGGACAGGAAACCATTGATTTATTTAAACGACATTATGAAAATTGTGAGGCGATATTCGGAAAAAACAACTCAAAGATAACTAAAAATTATGAATATCAAAATTTATTAGAGCTTATGCAGACCGCCATACCAGCAGACTACTGGCAAGCGTCACTGTTGTTTTATTTCGATAAATTTAAGGAAGTCGGGTTGTATGAGTTTTTAAAATTACTCGATAATAAAATTTCTGGCGACTGGATAACAGCGCAGACGCCTACTCAAAGACTTGAGAATAACAATGCCATTCTGAAGGTTATTGATGAGGCAAAGAGTTTTATGGACGTGTTATCTCATAAAAAGATTTTTTCAGTTGATACAGAAACTTTTAAAAACGTAATAAATGAGGATGTTTATAGAAGAAAATTCGCCCGTTATTTACTGTTTAAGTTGGATCTGATTTTTTTAGGTTCTAATAAGCAATTAGTAACTACGGCAACAATGAGTGTTGAACATATATTGCCACAAAATCCATCTGACACCAGTCAATGGAAAAAAGATTTTACTGATGATGAGCGGGAAAACTGGACTGATAAACTTGGCAACTTAGTTCTCATAAGTAAAAGAAAAAACAGCTCCCAGGGGAGATTAGATTTTAAGGATAAAAAAGATAAATACCTTCAAAAGAACATAGAAACATTTAGTAATTCCATACGCGTCATTACTAAAAATGATCAGTGGACTCCGGTTACGTTACAAAACAATCAAGTCGCGGTAGTCGGAAGTTTGCTGGAGTATTACAATTATAAATTATAGTGTTTAGAGTTTGACTATATTAAGCCTGTCCGTATTTATATATATTCGGACAGGGTGATTAAAAGTGCCACTGATATTTATCGCGATGCTAAGTGATGATATAATGAACCTAGCATGAACCTAAAAAAACAAAACGAAGCTCTGGGCTTATTTTTAGCTGGACGCACGCATCGAGAGATTGCATCTCAGCTTAAAATTGCCAAAAGTACAGTAACCAGATGGTCGATCAGGGATCGTTGGATGATAAAACGTGAAGAAAATCGTATCGCCGCCGTTAAAGAAGTCCAGCAGGCTCACCATGCTTCGTTTACAAAACAATTCGGTTCAGAGCTTGATCAGATTGAAAATATTCTCGTAAACGCCTTGTTAGAGTTTACGGCATATCAAAGCGGTCACATCTATCGGGGTAGGTTCAGTTTATGAGTCTACTAATGACCTTTGCCGAATTTGAGCGAAACGTGATTATGGAGCGTTCACAGATGGGCGTGGATGAGAAAATTAAAAGCTCTAAGGTGATTCCTTATATGGGAAGCCAAGACGCGTTTGGCTATAAGCATGATCGAAATACAAAGAATCAAATAATAGTGCCAGCAGAAGCCCCTATAGTTAAAAAAATATTTAATTTATATTTTATTCAAAGAATGAATTATTCACAGATATCACAGGCTTTGGCTGGTGAAGGAATTAAAACTAGACTACGCCAAAAAAAAGATAACAAAAGTCGATCAAGGGGCGGAGTTGATTTTACTCCTCAAACAATTAAAAACATGATTTGCAACCCCATTTATGCTGGCAAAAGAAGATATACTAAATGGGTTGAGATGAAAATAACCCTTCAGGTAAGTGCTGAAAATGATTTGGTTTTTACTAATGGAGCGATGGTTCGTATCCGTGATAAATTGGCGTTCCCAACGAGATTCGAACTCGTGTATCCTCCGTGAAAGGGAGGTGTCCTAGGCCACTAGACGATGGGAACAGTGAAATTGGTGGCTCGCGATGGATTCGAACCATCGACCCTTTCATTAAAAGTGAAATGCTCTACCAGCTGAGCTAGCGAACCACGTCTTAAATCGAATCGCTAATTTCTATCAGACTGTGATTTCAGTCAAACCTTTTCTTTTCTTGCTTAATCTTTAAACAGGTGTTTGATCCACAAGGTTTGGTCGCGATCAGGGCCCACAGAAACCACGTCAATCGGACAACCTACATTTTTAGAGATAAAATTCATATAATTGATCGCATTTAATGGCAAATCTTTGATAGTTTTAATTTTTGTTAAATCTTCTTTCCAGCCTGGCAAATATTCTATAATAGGCTCTAGTTTGCTTACAATTTCAGTAGAGGTTGGAAACTCTGTAATGGTTTCGCCTCTTAATTTATATCCGACACAAATTCCGATTTGCTCATGCCCTGATAAAACGTCTAATTTCATCAGAGCTAGGCTGTTAATTCCGTTTAAGCGGATAGCATATTTAAGTGCAATTAAATCAAGCCAGCCGCATCTGCGGGCCCGGCCAGTGGTGGAGCCAAACTCAGAGCCATCTTTCTGAAGTTTTTCACCGGTACTGTCGATTAATTCAGTCGGAAATGGGCCGCTTCCTACGCGAGTGCAATAGGCTTTAAAAACACCGACAATTTTTGAAAGTTGGTGAGGACCTAATCCCGCGCTAATTGAGCCTGAACCAGCAAGAGTTGAGGAGCTAGTTACAAATGGATAAGTGCCATGGTGAATGTCTAAAAGCGTGCCCTGTGCGCCTTCAAAAAGAATGCGCTTTCCTTGCTTTATTTTTTGTGAAATTAAAAGGCTAATATCTGGCGCACGATAGGGTTTTAAATCGTGAATGACCGTTTGTATTTGCTCAAAAATATCTCGGGCCTTGATTGCGGGTAAATCATAAAGGTTTGTTAGCAGTGCATTTTTTTCTTTTAATACGAATTCTAGTTTTTGCAGTAAAGTAGCTTCGTCAAACAAATCAGCCATAATCAGGGCTCTGCGGGCTGCGCGGTCTTCATAAGCGGGGCCGATACCTTTACCAGTCGTGCCAATTTTGCCATCTGAAAGCGCTTTTTCGCGCGCCTGATCTAAAATTTTGTGGTACGGAAGCAAAGCCGTAGCGCTATCTGAAATTAACAACTGGTTAGGTGCAATAGCAAAACCTGTTTCATTGAGTTTGCGGATTTCTTCTGTTAGGCCAAAAATATCCACGACGACACCCGCAGCAATTGCACAGATTTTATTAGCATGTAAAATGCCTGATGGTATCAAATGCAAAATTGTTTTTTTGCCATTAACCACCAAAGTATGACCGGCATTTGATCCACCTTGAAAGCGCACGACTATATCTGAATTTGCGGCCAGAACGTCAACTAATTTACCTTTTCCTTCGTCGCCCCATTGCGCACCAATAACAACTGTTGCTGACATAATTTATGTCCTTTCTGAAAACGACAGGCGGCCCCAGTCGTTTATAAGTGGTAAGGTATTTTGTGTTTTATTATTTTTGGGGGTGTGGTTCATATCCGATTTGCTTTCAGCCAATCGGATGCATTTTTTTTAATTTCTTCGGGGTTAATCTCAAAAGTTAAATCTTTTAATGCTAAAGCTAGGCGGTGCATAGTTTCAATTAAATGTTCGTCTAAAATATAACCCATATGACCTAGGCGAATGATCTTACCCTTAAGCTGGTCTTGCCCGCCCATAAGTGTAACACCGTAACTTTTTTCTAAATGTTCACGTAATTTAACGCCGTCTATATTGGGTGGAACATTTAAGGCCGTAACCGAATCAGAAGGTGAATGTGAATAGAGGCCTAGGTTCATTTTCAATGCAATATTTCGGGTAAAATCGGCGCGGCGTTTTAATTGATTAAAATGGGTTTTTAAACCAATTTTCTGAATTCGGTTCAGTATAAAATTGAGGGCCTTAATTAGGGGAACATTAGCGGAAAATAAAGTTTCACCATTTAGATTGGCCTTTAATTCTTTGCGAAGATCAAAATAAAATCTTGGGCATGTGGCCGATAAGCTAATAGCCCAGGCTTTTTTTGATAAACTAACAAAACTTAGTCCAGTAGGGAGCATCACGGCTTTTTGACTGCCGGCCACAAGGCCATCAATGTGCCATTCATCCATTTTTATTTCATAAGCGCCAACGGCGGTAATTCCGTCAACTAAAAATAAGGCGGGTGTTTTTGCAATTACTTCACCTAAAGTTTTGATGTCGTGTGAAGTCGCGGTGCTAGTTTCGCAAGCCTGACAGAGCACTAATTTTATATTTTTATTTTTTGATAAGAATAAATCCACTTCCGAAACCAAGACCGCCTGCCCCCAAGCCACATTAAATCTGTGCACTTTGGCCCCAAAGGTCTCAGCCATATCCGCCCATCTTTCGCCAAACTTACCAGAGACTACCGCCAAGACTTCATCGCCCTTAGAAAGTAAATTCACCAGTACAGACTCTAAACCGCCACTGCCGGTTGAGCTGTGTATAAAAACCGGATTATCAGTTTGAAATAAAAACTTAAGGTGAGCTAATACGCGCTTGAGTACAGCATCAAACTCTGGTGTGCGATGATGAATCATGGGCTGTGCAAGGATCTTTCGCACCTCGGGGTGCAGTTGTACGGGGCCTGGAGCTAGAAGAATAGCATTTGACATTAGTGTTTCCTTGCGGATTTATTAAAGCAGATGAAGAATAATTTTTCGCTACTTTTTTTAATAATAACAGCCTCTGTCATACAATTTATGCTTTTAGGTTGTGCACATAAACTCAGCGCTAGTTCTTCTGCTTTGCCAGGCAATGTAAAAATCATTCAGATTCCACTATTTAAAAATGATTCAGGTGAGGTTGGGGCTGAAACCGCCTTTACTAATTCGCTTAAAACAGAGGCTTTAAGATCAAAATTTGTTCGGCTAAAAAACGAGGTGGCAGATGTTGAGGCCATCTTAAAGGGACATATTAAAAGTATAGAAGTGATAGCAGAAGAGTCCGTAATTGAGGCCAAAAACACTAAATATTTACCGTCAGAAACTGTGCTCGCGACAAGTTACAAAGTCAGTGTTAATATCGAACTCAATTTAATAAAAAAAGGCAGCACCGAAGTGCTATGGAGCGGAAGCTTTTCGCAAGCGAAAAGCTATGCAGCACCGCAAATCACGCTGCCTGTTATTAATACAGCTAATGCGCTCTATAATCATTCGGCTAAAAGGCAGACTTTGGATGCCTTATCAAAAGAGATGATGCAGGCGGCGTTTGACCGCATGCTTGAAGATTTTTAAAACGATGATAAATTAACGATAATTTAGGTGAATTAAACAATGGCCATAACCGACAATCAAAAATTTTATCAAGATTTGCAAGCGAAAAATATTAAACCTGTTTATTTTTTGTTTGGTGACGAACCCTATTTATTAAATCAGTGTGTCAATCTTTTTAAGACTGCCGTTTTAACTGAGTCCACAATGGATTTTAATTATTCATTATTTTATGCCGGCGATGCCGAGGTTACTAATATAAAAGAGGCGGTGGAAACGCTGCCGGTTTTCACCTCTCATCGGTTAGTTATTGTAAAAAATGCACAGGATTTTAAAGATTCAGAATTGCAAGAGTTAGAATCTGTAATTACCAATCAGGTGGAATCAACAGTTTTAGTGTTGTTTTCTGATAAAATAGATAAAAGAAAAAAAACCATTAAAACTTTACTTGATCACACGGTTAGCGTGGAATTTAAAAAACCCTATCCTAATCAATTTCCACAGTGGATATCCTATATTTGTAAGGGTTTAAATTTAAAAATTTCGACCGAGGCTATTCACCGGTTGCATAGGCTCGTAGGTAACAATCTAAGCGAGATTGAAAGCCAGATATTTAGGTTGCAGGACTTTCTTGGCGATAAAACTCAGATTGAGCTTTCAGACATCAACACCGTGGTGACTGTTAGCCGCGAAGAAAGTGTTTTTGATTTCACGGATGCGTTAGGAAAAAAAGATCGCGTATCAGCACTTGAACAACTGGTTAATTTACTTGATCAAGGGCAGAGTGAGCAGTCTATTATTGCGCTGGTCGCGCGGCACATGCGCATCTTGCTAACTGTGCGAGTGGGCCTAAATCAGGGCATCGGTGGCGCAAAACTTGCGAGCCTAGCAGGAGTGGCGCCCTACTTTGTTGAAAATTATTGCGAGCAGGCCCGCTTGTGGTCGGTATCAAAAATAGAAGATTCCCTTTCAATTTTACATGAAACTGATAAGGCACTTAAATCATCGCCGCTTTCATCACATATTTGGCTTGAAAACTTAGTGCTTAAATCTTGTTCGTTTTGAGCTGCTTTTGTTCGGTTTGAGCTGCTTTTACCAATAGCAGCAATCTAAAATAATTTCTATATTTCCATATTGACTCACCGCCCAGACCAAAGGACAGTTGTATTGTAGGTTTGAACATCTTTTGGGGGTAAAAGCATGAGAATTAAAAAACTAGAACTTATTGGTTTTAAATCATTCAAAGATCGTACCGTTATTCAATTTGATGCTGGTATTACAGGAGTTGTTGGACCTAATGGGTGCGGTAAATCCAACATTGTGGATGCACTGATGTGGGTTATGGGCGATCAATCGGCCAAAGATCTGCGTGCCAGCAGCATGACAGATGTGATTTTTGCCGGCGCTGAAGGGTATGTGCCGCATGGTATGTGTGAAGTTTCTTTAGTTCTTGAAAATGACGGCGGTCCATTTCCGGCAAGGTATCTTAAACACTCAGAAATCATGGTCACTCGTAAACTACACCGAAATGGTGAAGGTGAGTACTTCATTAATAAAGAAGTGGCGCGTTTAAAGGATGTTCAAGAAATTTTTATGGATACAGGAGCCGGTTCAAAAGGCTTTTCTATAATTGCGCAAGGCATGATCGGCAAAATCATCACGGCCAAACCTGAAGACCGGCGCATGTTAATTGAAGAAGCGGCGGGTATTACGAAGTTTAAGGCGCGCAAAAAAGAATCGCAGCGCAAGCTGATTTCAACCGACCAAAATTTAGTTCGTTTGCAAGATATTATCGGTGAATTAAAAAGACAAATTGATTCTTTACAACGTCAAGCGCAAAGGGCCGAACGCTATCGCAATATTAAAAACCAAATTGAAGATCTAGAGCTATGGTTATCTTCAGCACAGTATGTAAATTTAAAACTAGCGGTGGGCCAGGCTGAGCAAATTTTTAATGAGGCGCAATCTCTAGAAGTCGGTAGTGAATCGCAACTCGTATTTATGCAGTCTGAACTTGAAACTCTTAAATTGTCAGTTCTTGAGCAAGAAAAGTCAGTGGAAGCCAAACAACTAGAATTTTATAATTTTCAAAACACTGTGCAAAAAAAAGAAATGGAAATTCAAGAATTACGCTTTCAATTAGAACAGGCTAAACGTAACGAGCAAATGACCGGTAATATTTTAAGTGAGCAAAAAGCTCGGCAAGAGCTTCTGGCGCGTGATTTAACTGTCTTAATAGAGCAAGCTGAATTTTTAAAAACGGAATCAGAAGAGTTAACGCGTGAATCACAAGAAAAATCAGAAGTGTTCACTACAGCTCAGGCTCGCTACAGCCAGATTGATAGCGAACTCAGCATTAAAAGACGCGAGCAGATTGCTCTTGGGCAAAGTGAGTCAACTTTAGATGCGCAAAATTTATCCTGTATAAATCGCAATTTAGAACTAGAGGCACAGTTAGCTGAGGAAGAAGTAACTCTTACAGAGCTGCGAGAAAAATTGCAAGAATTTGAAAATCGGCGTCGTAAAGTTGTTAATAATTTGGATCAAGAACGTCAGATGCAGATTGATTTATCAAGCGATGCAGGTGCTTTTGAATTGAATAAGAAAATTCTATCTGAGCAATTGCAGCAAAAGCAGATAGAGGTTCAAGAATTTAAAGACAATTTTAATGAAACGGCTTCGCGCCTTTACGGGCTTGAAAACCTTGCGGCTAACTTTGAAGGTTTTGAAGAGGGTGTTAAGCAAGTTATGCTGTGGAGCAAGGCAAAATCAGTGGTGGCCGTGCATGCAGATGGTTCCGTTTCTGAGTCTTATGCAGACCAGTTTAAGCCAGTTTCAGAGGTTATCGAAGTTCCCGCTGAATATGAAATTGCGATGGAAGCCGCCCTAGGATCTAAATTGCAAATGTTGCTTTCACAGAAGTCAAGCGCGGCACTTGAAGCCGTAGATCACCTTAAGGCTCAGAATTCTGGACGTTCAAGTTTTTACTCTAATGACAGCCATTACCTTAAGAATTTGCTGGGAAATCCAAAAAACGAAACGGGAGTTGTAGATTTATTAAAAAATATAGTAATTTCTAGTGAAAAATACTCAAATAAGGTCGCTGAAATATTAGATGGCGTGGTGGTGGTCGATTCTATCCGAACTGCTTTAAGATTACGACCGGAATACAAAGCTTGGACATTTGTTACCGTTGATGGCGATACTCTTTCTGCTGAGGGTGTGCTAACCGGGGGCTCTAAAGATTCTGCGGAGTCAGGTGTGCTCAAGCGCCGCCGCGAAATTAAAGAATTATCAGGTAAAAAAAATGAGTGGGCAGGTAAGCTAGCTTTAGCTTCGGCAGCCCTTAAAAAAGTTGAGGCGCAGTTATCAAATGTGGTTGCAGACTTTGAAAGTGCGCAAAAGCGCAGGATAGAGCAAGAAATTAAAGTTGCAGAACTACGCAAAGACATGGAGCGTGCCGAGACTGAATTTGTGCAGGCACAAAATGCAGTTGAAAAACAAGAAAAAGAAGTTCGCCGAATTTCTGAACAGACACAGCAATTTAAGCAAAAAATTGAAGAGTTCAGTGCCAAATTAATACATTTACGAATACAAAAATCAGAACTGGAAGCCTTAGTTTCAGAGTTAACTTGTGAGTACCATTCAATGAAAGAAGGTTTTGAGGCTCAGCAGGCAGGGGTTATGGATTTACAAGTTCGAGCAGCCTCAAGAACTCAGGAGTACGCAGGTGTCTCCCGCCAACTCGAAATGGTGCATAAACAAGTTACTGATCTAGAAAGTCAGCTATCTAGAATGTCAGAAGAAGTGGGGGGCTATTCTTCGCAAATGACTGATGGGCAGTATGCACTTGAGAAGGCCAAAATAGATTTTGAAAGAATGCTCACCGATGTAGAAAATAGGCGTATTGAGGTTTCTCAGATTAAAAATCAATTTGAAATTGAAACCACCCATATTCGTCAGCTTGAGGTTAAAACCTTAACTTTGCAAAAAGAGCGTAATGATCGTTTAAGCAGAATGAATGAGGCGCAACTTAAGCTTGAGCAAGCTAAAATGAAAGAGCAGTATTTAATTGAGCAAGTGCGTGAAAAGTACATGTTGATATTGCCGGATGTGGTTTCTAAGTATGTAGATCGCGAAGGTAATCCAGAAGAAGCCGATCTTGAATTAAAAGATTTACGCGAAAAGCTAGCCAAAATCGGCGAAGTTAACTTGTCCGCTATTACTGAGTTTTCTGAAACTCAAGAACGTTATACTTTTTTGAATCAGCAACATACCGATTTGATTGAGGCCAAAGAACAACTTAGAAAAGTTATAGATCGCATTAATAAAATCTGCGCTAAACGTTTCAAAGAAACCTTTGACTTAGTTAATGACAGATTCCAAAAAGTGTTCCCGGTTTTGTTTGGTGGCGGCGAGGCCATGCTAGAGTTAATAGAAGACGAAGATAAAGGCGAAATGGGAATTGAAATTATTGCAAAACCCCCAGGTAAAAAAATGCAGAATGTTACCCTGATGTCGGGTGGCGAAAAAGCGCTAACGGCGGTAGCTTTGGTGTTCTCAATTTTTCTAGTTAAGCCGTCTCCGTATTGCTTACTAGATGAGGTCGATGCCCCGCTAGATGATGCCAATGTCTTTAGATTTAATGACTTAGTCAAAGAAATGGCCAAACGCTCACAGATTATTGTGGTGACCCATAACAAGCACACCATGGAAGTGGCGCAGAAGCTTTATGGCGTCACCATGCAAGAGCGCGGCGTTTCAAGTATGGTTTCGGTAAGTTTAGCTGACATTCGGTAGCTTATATAATAGAATGAGCCTCTATGTCAGAGGCTCATTTTAATCAAATGCTTTATTTATTAATTTTCATTGCACTCGTATTTTTTATAATTACGGGTGTTATCGTTTTATCAAAATTTAAAAACAAAAAAACCACTCAATCTAACCCGCTGGCAGAAGCTCTACAGTCAAAAGAAATTGAGCCCAGTCTTCGCTCGGCCCTTAAAAAAACTGAAGAAAATTTTTTTGGACGAATTCGCAAGGCGTTTTCCAGCGCTGATAAAAAAGTGGTTCTTGAGCAAATTGAAGAAGTTCTATACACTAGCGATTTAGGGCCAAGTACAGTGCAAAAATTATTAGCTGTGGTGGAAAACGAGCTAAGCAAGGCAGAAATATCAGACATAAATTCTGTTAAGTCCGCCTTGCGTAATCAAATGTTAGAAATTTTAAAGCCCGTACATAATTCAGAAATATTATTTAGCAGAGCGCAGTCGGGTCCAACAGTTTTAATGGTGGTAGGGGTCAATGGTGCCGGTAAAACCACAAGCATCGGAAAAATTTCAGCCAAGCTCGCAAGTGAAAACTTTAAAGTTTTGGTGGCGGCCGGTGATACCTTCAGGGCCGCAGCAGGCGGGCAACTTAAAACCTGGACAGACAGAGCCAAGGTGGAAATTTACTGGCCAAACAACACCACCGATCCAAGTGCCGTGGCTTTTGATGCGCTAACAAAAGCTAAATCGCAAAATTTTGATTTTGTGATTTTAGATACAGCGGGACGCTTGCATACGCAGGCACCCTTAATGGAAGAATTAAAAAAAGTTAAGCGTATTATGTCTAAAATTATTACTGAGGCTCCCCATGAAACCTGGATTGTGCTAGATGCTAACTCAGGTCAAAATGCACTCATGCAAGCGAAGGAATTTCATCAAGCGCTGGTGCTCACAGGTGTGGTGTTAACCAAAATGGATGGCACAGCCAAGGGTGGGGTGGCGCTCAGCGTGGCAGATCAGTTGCATCTGCCGATAAAGCTTGTGGGAATAGGCGAGCAAATAAACCACTTAAAGCCATTTAATTATATTGAGTATGTGGATTCAATACTGGGATAAACCCCTGAGCCTATTTAGTTAGAGGTCATAATAACAAAGCAATTTGTGGTGATAAATAATGAGTCGCTATTGCTTTGACTATAAGAAAAAGCTAAGCTGTCATGGCATGAGATTAATAATTTTTATTTTTATTGGAGCTAGTCAGTTTATTGGACCAAACGTCTGGGCTATAAAAAAAGCTGTTTTGACCACATATCAAAATAGTTTATTTGATTGTTTAGATAAAAAAATTGAAATAAAAAAGATTGATAACCACAAAAAACTTTATAAAAATATAGAATTATTTTACACGCTTTTGACATCAGAAACTGTATATAGGGAAGTGCTGTACACGCAAAAAAATGAACTTAAAAAGTTGAAATATGAAGCTGGGGTTATTCAGATATTTAAAATACTGGATGAAGATGACAGCCTAAGTTTGCTACTTACAGAGAAGTTCAGCGAAAAAAATGAAGATTACCAAGCGCGTCATAAGATTCGCACGGCGGAAGCTCGCATCAGTCAGCTTTTATTTAGAGCAGATATCAAGTCAGATTTTCAAAAAATTAAAGAAACCAGGGCCAAACATCTGCATATAAATGTCGTTTGGGTTGATAATAAAATTAAATCGCTAAATATTGAATTTTTGAATGAAAAAAAAACGCTTAATTGCATTCAAAAAGAACAAATTGATATTTGCAGTTGTCGAAAGCAAACATCTTAATTATTATTAAAAAGGCTTGCCGGATGCGTGGATAAGTTCATACAATATCACAGGTAAGTATTTGTTTACTTTGAATTTTTTTAAGAAAAGAAAAGAAAAGAAGAAAAGAAAAGAAATAGAAAGACAGCCTGATATGTCACAATCTCAAAATAATAATAAAAAAAATTTTAATTTTAAGATTGCCGGCGTTCCATTTAAGCTAAAAACATCGCATGGTGATAGCACAGTCACTGAGCTCGTAGATTATGTTAATGCTAAAGTGACCGAAGCGCTGGCTGTTACTAAAAACTCGTCATTTCAAAATGCAGCAGTACTTGCGGCATTTAATATAGCTGAAGAAATGATTCTTTTAAAGCAACGGGCACAGGCGGAGCTAAGTAAGCTTGAAGTCAAAGCTCTTAAACTTTCTCTCGACTTAGAAAATTCAAAAACAAACAAATCCAGCACATATTAACTGTTTGCTTAAAGGTATTTGGAGTTGTTTTGAAATCAATTGTTAGAAGTAAGATTTTAAAAACATTGAGTTTATTAACTCATGACGAAAAAAAACGTCAATCTAAGCTTATTCAAAATCAGTTGCAGAAAACATTGACTGATGAAGTGGGTATTTGGGTTGCTTACAAAAATTTAAATGATGAGCCTGAAATCCTGTGGGATGAAGTCTCAAGCCAAATTAAATGGGCCTTTCCTAAGCTTAAAAACGATCAACTTGAATTCTGTCTATCAGTCAGTACTTTTAACCGATCGGCCCTTGGATTTTTAGAGCCTGTGGATGGAACTCAAATTTACTGTAACGAAATCGCAGGTTTTATTCTACCGGGTTTAGCCTATGATAAACAAGGGTATCGATTGGGGCGGGGCAAGGCTTATTATGATCGTGCTCTTGCAAATTATAGGGGTAAAAAAATAGCTGTTTGTTTTGAGGCCTCTTTGTGTGAAGAGTTGCCGCATGAAGAACATGATATTAAATGTGATCAAATTATAACACCAAGTAAAGTTTGTAAAATTAATCAGTTTGAAGGAGTCAGCAAGTGGAATTAGTTTATGTAATCGTAGGTTTTTTAGTAGGAGCATTTGTCATTTTTGCATTTAAACGTATACAAGATCAAAACAGTAAAAAATCAGCCAAAGAAGAAGCCGAAAAAATATTAAATAAAGCTAAATCCGAAATTTTAAAAATTAAAAAAGATTCAGAAACAAAAGCTAAAGATTTTGAGCTGAAGGCGCGTAAAAACGTTGAAACTGAAATTAATAAACAAAAATCACAGCTTAAAAATAAAGAAACGCAGCTTGAGAGGCGGTTAAAAGAAATTGATGATCAATTTAAACATCGCCAGGATGAAAATGATAAATTCATGAATCAATTAAAAGACCGCGAAGAAAAAATTGTTATTACGGAGAGTCGCCTAAATCAGATTGAAAAATCTGCAACTGAGCAGATTCAAAATTTGCAAAAAAAATTAGAAAATGTGGCGCAAATGACGCAAGAACAGGCGCGGCGCGAGTTATTTCAGGTGCTTGAAGAATCTGCCAAACTAGGCGCCGCCAAAAGGATTGCTGAAATTGAAGAAGAAACTCTTAAAGAAGCCGATAAAAAATCACGCAATATATTAGCGCGCGCGATGGCGCGTTTTGCTTCAGAATTCACTTCTGAAAGAACCGTTTCGGTGATGAGTCTAACCTCAGACGAGATGAAGGGTAAAATCATTGGACGCGAGGGACGAAATATCCGGACCTTAGAGGCACTTTGTGGTGTGGATTTAATCGTGGATGATACGCCTGAAACAATAGTTATTTCTGGCTTTGATCCCATCCGGCGGGAGCTTGCGCGTAGAACCATTGATAAATTAATGGAAGACGGGCGCGTGCATCCGGCGCGTATTGAAGAAGTTGTTGAAAAACAAAGAACCGAACTAACAAAATCAATGAAAGAAGAAGGCGATAAAGTAGTGCTGGAATTAGGTATTACGCAAATGCACAATGAACTGACCAAAATGATCGGCAGCCTTAAGTACCGAAGTACTCACGCGCAGAACGCACTGAATAACGCCCTTGAAGTGGCGCATATATCAGGACTTTTAGCCTCTGAAATTGGTCTCAATATTAAAATAGCAAAACGCGCGGGGCTACTTCATAATGTAGGACTGGCCGCGGATCACACATTTGAGGGCAACTATGCAGTTGTGGGTGCTGAAATGGCCAAAAAATATGGTGAATCCGATGACATCTGCCATGCGATCAGGGCTCATCATGGTGAAGAAAAGCCAAACTCCACTTTAGCCTGGATTGTGAGTGCCGCAAGTGTGTTATCGAATGCCCGTCCGGGCGCACGCCGGCATCAAATGGACAATTTCATTAGCCGCTTAAAAGATTTAGAAAGCATTTCAAATTCTTTCGAGGGAGTTTTAAAATCAGTGGCCGTACAAGCTGGGCGCGAAGTCAGGGTGCTGGTGGAAAGTTCTAGAGTTACTGATGGGCAAAGCTTAATGTTGGCGCGGGATATCGTTAAAAAAATCGAGCGGGAATTACCACATGCCGGACAAGTGAAGGTGACCATTGTTCGCGAAACCCGATCGGTCGAGATTGCACGCTGATGTTGAAGACACAGATAAAACCACAGCTAAAGTCACAGCTTAAACCACCTATTGAGCAGCTTGAGCTCATTAAGCTTGCGACAGTTGATTTTATCAGTGATGTTGATTTTTTAAAAAAATTAAAAAAAAGCTATGAAAAGCAAAAACCCTTAAAAATTAAATTCGGGGCAGACCCCAGCCGTCCAGATATTCATATTGGTCACACCGTGGTTATTAATAAACTAAAAACTTTGCAAGATTTGGGGCATCACATCCAGTTTTTAATTGGTGATTTTACCGCGCTGATCGGTGACCCTACCGGGCGTAACAGCACCCGCCCAATTTTAACCCGTGAAGAAATTGAAGAAAATGCAAAAACCTATGCTTCGCAGATTTTTAAAATATTAGACCCGGAAAAAACAGAAATCGTTTACAACTCAAGCTGGTTATTAAAACTTACGGCCGTTGATTTTATTAAACTGACTGCAAAATACACGTTGGCCCGAATGCTTGAACGGGATGATTTTACTAATCGATATAAATCAAACACCCCAATTTCTTTGCACGAATTTATGTATCCTCTTTGTCAAGGGTATGATTCCGTGGCCCTGCAAAGTGATTTAGAACTTGGCGGCACCGATCAAAAATTTAATTTGTTAGTCGGGCGCGATTTGCAGTCTTCTTACGGCCTCGAGCCCCAGTGCATTTTAACTATGCCCATTTTAGAAGGGCTTGATGGCGTTAATAAAATGTCAAAATCTTTAGATAATTACATCAGTGTGAATGAGCCCCCCAAAGATATGTTTGGTAAAACCATGCGAATTTCTGATGATCTGATGTTTCGTTATTACGAGTTGCTCACCGAAATTACGCCAGCTGGACTTGCGCAACTAAGAAGTGATGTTAGCGAAAAAAGAAAACATCCACGCGAAGTCAAAGTTAATTTAGCTAAGATATTGGTTGCGAGATTTCATTCAAACGAAGCCGCCCAACGAGCCGAAGACGAATTCAATCGCATTTTTGCCAGAAAAGGTATGCCCGATGATATTCCCGAATATAAAATACCGGCGCAAGTGCAGTTTGGTTTTGCGCAACTGATGACAAAGTCGGGAGTTACGCCGTCTAATAGCGAGGCCACCCGCCTGATTGCCGGCGGCGCGGTGCAAATGGATCAGCAAAAAATTTCAGATCCAAAATTAAAAATAGATTTAATACCCGGTCAAAGTTTTGTTGTAAAATCAGGTAAGAAAAAATTTATAAAGATAGTGGTAACTTAAATGAAAATAAAATTTATGCCGCAAAATATAGAAGTTGACGTAGATCCCAGTAAATCATTACTAAAGATCGCGACTGAAAATGGCATTAAAATAAAATCCATCTGTGGAGGTGTCGCCACCTGTGCCGAATGCCGAGTTAAAATTATTGAAGGTGAAAACTCAATTCCCGAGCCCAGCAAATTAGAACTAAACATGATCGGCACCAGTTATTACATTGACGGGCGCAGGCTCAGTTGCCAAGTGCATTGCTTTGGCTCAGTCACGGTGGATTTAACCGAACAACTGAATAAAGTGGACACGCAAAAAAAAATCAGAGGCTTTAAGCAAAGAGACCCTAAAGAACTTTCAGCCGTGCACGACACCCTGATTTTAACTCAACCAAAAAAATTGCAGAAGTAGGCGGAGTAGCTCAGCCTATGCCCTGATAAAACGGGTTTATGGATCGCTTACGTAGTAATTGCAGATTCAACCGATTTAAGGTCGTTAAAATTCCATCCCAGCAAGCAATTTGTTATCAGGACATTTATCTTTTATGCGCGGGACTGCAATTTTGAATTAAGAACTTTGATGCCAGCTTCACGTACTTAATATAAAATTAGATAGCCGGCGTGATCATTCAAATCAAAATCTTTAATTTTATCAACTTTGTTTAAAAAAATCTCAGCTATTTTTTCTGTACTGATATTTCCTGCTTTTATCTAGATCACTATTTTTGCTTTTAATAAAGGCTAATTTCAAAGCAAAGTCTTATCTGAAGCGGAAAGCAAGCGCAAAAGCTGCGACTGGTATGCTGACCCTAGCCTGTAAAGCCTTAATTGTTATACTGTAAAACATTTAGACAGTCTTTTGCTATCAATTCAAATTAAACTGTATTTTAGCTTGGCTACAAAATTGTAATATCTACATTACAAACAAACCGCTCCGTTTGAATAAAGGGAATTAACTCCACAAACATTGGAACGGTATCTAAAAAAGGATGATATCATGAAAAAATGGATGCTACCCACGGTGCTTGCCTATTGCGCTTGTACATTAATTTCAGTTCCCACATTTGCGGACCAAGACCCTGCAACACTTGGTGATTCTCGCTTTGAGAGTGAAAGTAAGCCAGTTTTAGGGCTTCTACCAGATTTGGGTATTGTTACGGTTCGTAAAATCAACGACGGCAATATAAGCGTTTTGCTTGAGCTTGGGTATAAAGGTGGCCTCAATTACGCCGGCGATGTTGGCTTGCCAATGCAAATTGAAGTTACGGGTAAAGAAGGTCAGATAGATTTAACAAAGGCAAGAATTGCAGCATTCAGGGCTTTAGATGGCAATATGCGTATTGGTATAGATGGTTTAGCTTTGACGGGTGATTTCGCCGAATTTGATTATGCCCATAAACAAATTGGCGACCAAGTGGTGACCGCCAGTACACTGAATATTGGCCGGTTAGTTCCGGTGTTTTCATTAGCTCTAGATAGCGGCGAGCGTGTTGTCGTAAAATTAAAAGCCGATGTAGCTTTAGGTTACACTTTTATAAATGGAAGAAATACAGAGTTAGACAGAGCGAATGCTGATAGCTCAGTTTCATCTAATTATGGCGTCAGTGCGGGCGTTGAGCTTTTTAAAACGGCCTCGGTAGACAGTTATTATAGTTCTTCTGCAATGTGGGGTGGAGACTTTATAAGAGCTTCAAAAAATGGAGTGCGTGCTAAACTTGATTTGCCAAATATGAAAGGCATAGGTCTTTTAAATAACAGTCTTCAGGCGTATAGAGAGTGTGACAAAAATTCTATAGCAGGCAATGTTACTAAAAAATGTGTTACCGGCACTGCTGTACAATTTGGTTTTTAAGAAAATATTAAAAAAACAGTCAACAGTACAAGGAGCTTATGTGGGAAAATTTTTTACATTATTTTTTGTACTGTTGGACCTACTAAATCCTTGGACTCTGGTATTTGCGGATGAACCTAAAAAACACATCATTCCAAAAGCAATTCAGGTGGAGTTTACCACGAAAGGGACTACTTATTTTGAACGTAACCTACAGAAAGTTATTAGTAATTTAGGTTTAAGTATTGATGAAGCCTATTTAGATAACTACCAATGGACCTCGGCTGTTGAATACGATTTAAATAAACCTTCAGGCATTGGTCCTGAGGCCTCGGCACTTATCAATTCTGTGCGTGCTGTGCTTCGTAGTTGGTTTATGGGATACCATTCCGACTTAGTTAAGCCGGCCCTTGCTCTAAAAGATTTAGGCTATCAGGCGGTATTTAATACATTTTCAATTTCCGCTGATCCTGCCAAATTGAAAAGGCTCAATAAAACTAAAGGGGCGATTTTAACTTTTCAGGCCGAACTTAAAGAAATTAATTTAGATATTTCACAAATCAGAGCTTGGAATCAGAACTCAGTAGAACTTGGAGAGGTCGGATTTAATAATTTTCAGATGCAAATTGCCGATCAGTCTAAGCCCCTGCAAATTCGCATGTCCTTTTATGTGTCCATTAACTCCAAGGGCCTACTCGAGTTTGAAGTTGTAGATACGGCTCAAAATTTAAATGCTATTAATCTTAAAATTAAAAATTATAATTTGGTTATCCCTTCAATTGAAATTGTAATCAATGGCAAATCGTATCCCTTTAATAAAAATCAGCTTGAGCATGAATTTTTTGAAAAAATACCCTCATTTATGATTCAAATACGGGAGTATTTACATTCCTTTGCCACCCATCAAGTGCCCCAAATTTTGAATACCATTGCCAAACAGTACCTCGTTAAAACTGTGGAAGAGCTTAAAACCATCGATGCACCGGGCGGAGTTAAAGGCCGCGACAAAACTTTTCAGTGGGGTCTTCAGCTAAAAGAATTAACTCAAAAGGACAACATTCGCTTATCTTTAGACAGCTATATTGAAGATGAACTAAATCCAAATAGCTTACCCCAGATCACCCTGCCAGAATGGCGCCAGGCGAGCTTAAATACACTTGAGCAAAATCAATACGATTTAGCTTTGGGAATTGACTTAAGTATGATTAATCGCCTGCTACAGCTTTCATATGAACGCAAACTTTTTGAAAAAATACCACTGGATGTGCCCGCCGCTACTCCACAAAAATGTGTAACCAAACCCGGAAAACCGGGACAAGTGTTAAAATTGACGGAAGCACCTAAGATGCTGCCGCTTGACTACAGAAGTCTTCCTCAGCTGGCTTGGGGCGAAACCTACATTAAGCTGAGAATAGGTATTCAGGTTCCCGCGGGTACTATTAGAGGTTTGCAAAGCGTGATGATTAAAGATCGATTTACAATGAATATTGATCTTGTTGTAAAGCTGAAAAAGAAAAACAGAATGAGCCTCACGGCACAACTTTGGGATTTTGAACCTAAAACAATCCAAATTAAAAGTGGCCTCACAGTTTTAGGAAAAGTATTTAAACAAGTCATTCTTGAAAAAATAACAAACGAATTTAAGTCCATGTCTGCAGGGTGGCAATGTAACGAAATAACTATAGGCGGAGATATTCCTCTTCCAAATTCAATTATTGGTGTGGCCATTGACTTAAAACATTTAGTCACCGAACCCACCGGATATTTAGCTTTATATTTAAATTTTATAGATAAAAAAGGAAAGTAACCCATGAAATCAAAAGACAACAGCCTTAACAATGTTTTTTCAATTTTATATATATTCTGCTTTGTATTTTTTGGATTTACAAAGGCCGTGCAAGCGCAGAACCCACTTGATTTTCCGGCCCTTCAAGTTGAGGGTCTAAGCTCCTATACGGGACGGCACATGAGCGTCGCTTATGTTGTTGCGACCACCCCCGGAATGGCATTAAAAGCGGAAGACTTAACAGTAAAAACTATTTATAGGCTGACTTCTTCATTGCTAATAACAGAAAATTCAATCAACTTTGCGCTACAATCTATACGCTGGACAGGGGCGGCAAAGCCCAATTTCATTTTATTGATTATTCATTCAAAACCAGTGTTTAATTGGGCTACAGATAAAAACAGCGCGATTGCCATTCGGGCTTTCTCTGCGGAGTATGCGTTTCAGCTTAGGGGATCAACTGCGGATGGGGTTATTAAACTTGTTTTTTAGTTTGTTATTTAGTTGCTATTTAGTTTGCTAATAATTTATTTATCCCGCACACGCTGTCGTTGTTCCACAATTGGTGCAGCGGTAACAACCAGACTCCAGCAGGGTTTCATACCCACACTCACGACACTGCGGAAAAGTTACTGTGCGTGTATTTGAACCACTTAAAGGTTGGGTAAACTTACTGCCGTCGCGGTAGATGGCAATTGATTTTAAGCCCAAACTCCACGCCAGTTTATAACTTCGACTGATGTCCTCAGGGGTGGCCTGATTAGGCAAATTTACAGTTTTAGAAATAGCGCCACTAATAAAAGGTTGAACTGCGGCCATCATTTCAATATGTGCCGATACCGATAATGAAAGATAGCCGGTGGCGCAGGCAAAAATACGAGAGTGCTCCGGCCTAACGGCGCTATTAAGTACAGAGCCTGTTTCCGCAATATGATTTAATATTTTTATTATTTGCTCAGCAGAATAATTTAATTTTTTCAGAGCCACCGCAACAGACTGATTAACTATTTTAATATAACCGCCCCCAGATAGCTTTTTATTTTTTATCAAAGAAAAATCAGGCTCTATGCCGGTGGTGTCGCAATCCATCACAAGGCCAATTGTCCCGGTTGGTGCAATGGCGGTGACTTGTGCATTTCTGAATCCCGATTTTTCTGACATGAGAATGGATTTTTCCCAGTAGGTTTTAATTTCTGTTTTAAATTCGCTTGGAATAAATTTCCACTGTATATTTTTTAAAGCACTCTGATGTTTTTTAAGAACGGCTTGCATGTATTTTTTATTTTTTTTAAAGCCTGCAAAAGCCCCCCGGCTTTGGGCCATTTCAGCACTGGTGTGATACGCCACGCCAGACATTAAAGCTGATAGGGCGCCAGCCCAAGCTCTGGCTTCATCTGAATCGTAAGGAATTGCTTTACGCATAAAAAATGAACCTAAATTCGCAAAACCAAGACCCAGTGGCCGGTAATCATGTGAGTTTTGTGCAATTATTTTTGTGGGATAACCAGAGAAATCCACTAAGCATTCTTGTGCAATTAAAATTAATTTTATGCTATGAATAAAATCGTCAAATTTAAAATTTTGATCTTTATCTAAAAAATTCACCAAATTAAGAGAGGCTAAATTACAAGCGGAATCATTTATAAACATATATTCTGAGCACGGGTTACTGGCTTCTATTTTGCCAGAGCGAGGACAGGTATGAAATTTATTTATAGTATCATCAAATTGTAATCCAGGGTCCGCGCAATTCCATGCAGTTTCACAGATTTGATTCCATAAGGCATCTGCCGCTAATGTTTTAACAACCTTGTGGTCCACGCGGGAGATCAGCTTCCATTTTTTTTTAAGTCCTAAATTTTTCATAAAATGATCGGGCACTCGAATAGAATTATTAGCATTCTGTCCTGAAATACTTTTATAGGCTTCGCCTTCTAGGTCTGCCGAATAACCTTGTTGCACCAATGCAATAGCCTTCTTTTCTTCGCGCCATTTCCAAGCGATAAAATCTTCAATTTCAGGATGATCCAAATTTAAACACACCATTTTAGCTGCGCGCCGAGTGGTGCCGCCGGACTTAATGGCGCCGGCGGCTTTGTCAAAAACCTCTAAAAAAGAAATCAAACCCGAACTGTCGCCGCCTGACGCCAAGGTTTCATTTTTTGCCCGGAGATTAGAAAAATTAGTGCCCGAGCCCGATCCATATTTAAATAGTTTAGCTTCTGTTTTGAGTAAATTAAAAATAGATTCCATATTGTCATCTATCGACTGAATAAAGCAGGCCGATGTCTGCGGCCGCGAATAGGCCTCCGGCACCTCTATAATTTGTTTTTTTTTATTATCCCACGCAAAGTGCAGACTTTCAGATTTTAAATTATAGCTTTCTTTAAGACCCAAATTAAACCACACGGGCGAATTAAACGCGGCTTTTTGCGAATAAAGCAGATATTTAATTTCTTCAATAAAAGTATTTACTTCTGTTTTATTGCGGAATAGTTTTGAACTGTGCGCTGCGGTCTTTAAACCAAGACCTACGCGCTCAATGAGGGCTTCAATAGAATTTTCTTTTTTTATAGATTTGCGAAAGTATTTGCTGGCCGCAATATTAATAGCGGTACATGACCAAGCCTCTGGCGCTTTAACTTTTTTCAGTTGAAAATAAATCTGCCCATTTTGACCCGTAATTTGCGCATGCTGAAGTTTCCACTTAAAAAGCCTGCGTGCTTTTTTATTTTTTTCAACAAAATGGTGTTTTATAGTTAATACATTGCTTTTCATAACCACTAGGTTAACCTTGTTTAAATTTAAAGGACAAGCTCGTAATTATAGCTGCCACTAGACGAATCACCAAAACACATGTAATATTAAAGGCACTATGATCAAAATTACAGAATCTGCATCAAGCAAAATATTAAGTTTGAAAATCGAAGAAGCTAAACCCAGCGAAGCCTTTTTAAGAGTAGAAGTCAAAAAAGGCGGCTGCTCGGGTCTTTCTTATAAAATGGATTTTGATACACAAATGAAAGCAGGCGATAAGGCGTTTGAAGCCCACGGTCAAAAAATCGTTGTCGACCCACAGAGTATATTGTATCTGCTTGGTATGGAGCTTGATTTTTCAGGCGGCCTTAACGGCAAGGGTTTTGTTTTTAATAATCCAAATGCCACCAAAAACTGCGGTTGTGGATCAAGTTTTAACGTTTAGACCCATTATTGATAGCCTAAACTTACAACAAGGTACCTTTTAGAATTACACTGGCCGTCGTAAAATAAATAACTAAACCAGTAACGTCAACAATGGTGGCTACGGCAGGGCCTGAGGCCGAAGCGGGATCGAATTTAAATTTTCTTAATATAAACGGCAGCATGGCGCCTGAAATAACTCCCCATAGAACCACGCCCATTACAGAGGCTGACACTGTAACCGCAATTAGACTGTAGTGAGCGCCGTACATTTGTTCGCGCCAAGGCCAAAAATAAATTCGTATTAGCCCAATTAAACCTAGCAGCACGCCAAGACACAGGCCCACCGAAATTTCGCGAACAAAAACGCGCCACCAATCTTTAAGTTTAACTTCTCCTAGTGCCATCGCACGGATAATTAAAGTGGAGGCTTGCGAGCCTGAGTTTCCGCCAGAGCTAATAATCAGAGGTAAAAACATAGCTAATACAACGGCGCGGCTAATTTCATCTTCAAAATAACCCATAGCACTTGCGGTGAACATTTCGCCGATAAAAAGCACTAAAAGCCAGCCGCCTCTTTTTTTAAGCATTTCTCGTAGTGATATTTGTAAGTAAGGGGCATCTAAAGACTCCACCCCTCCAATTTTATGAATATCTTCAGTGGCTTCTTCTTGTATAGCTTGCGCAATGTCATCGAAGGTAACAATACCCACCATTTTATTGTCTTTATCAATGACCGGAATTGCCATTAATTCATATTTACTAAAAACTTGGCCTATGTGTTCTTGATCCATATCCACTGAAATTTTAATAATATCGGTGTGCATAATTTCGTCTACTTTTTTGCTAGCTGACGAAGCAAAAAGCTCTCGGAATGAAATGACGCCCACTAATTTTTGTTCGGGGTCGAGCACATAAGAATAATAAACGGTTTCAACTTGAGTTTTAGCCTGAATACGGATGTAACTGATGGCCTCATCCACATTCATATTTGGGCGCAGACGAATAAAGCGCGAATTCATTAAGCCGCCGGCTTTGTCTTCGGCGTAGGCCAGCAGAGCGGAGACCTCGCGCTTGGTTTGCGGATCAAGTAGTGATAAGAGTTCATCTTTTCGGTCTGGGTCAACCTCTTGAAGTAAATCGGCGGCATCATCCGGAGCTAAAAGTCTAAGCCATGAGCGAATTTCAAGATTAGCAAGATTTTCAATCAATTCATTTTGGTCAGAGGCATTTAAATTAAGAAAAAGCTCCTCGGCATCTGTTCGGTTGAGAGAATTAAATTTTGCTCTACGTTTATCTTTATTAAGGTGCAGCCACTCATCATGTACAACTGAAAAGTCGTGGGCCGCAAGCGACAGCTGAGTGTCCTTAAAGGCTTCTTTTAAAGTGTTATTTGAAGATTTATTTTTATCACTTGTCATAAATAAGTAAGTTACCTTGATTCTTTAAAAGCAACAAGAACTTCTTTTGTGGGGCCAATTTTTTTAATGCTTCCCTGATCAAGCCATAAAACTTGGTCACAATCTTCTAGGGTCTGAAGCCGGTGCGCAATTCGTAATTGAGTCTTATCTGTTAATAATTCCTTTAGAGCTAGGCTCATCAAAGCCTCAGATTGTGGATCTACATTCGATGTGGCTTCGTCAAATATAAAAATAAGAGAATTTTGTAGCAGTCCACGAGCCAAACTTAAAAGCTGCTTTTCTCCGTAAGATAAATTAAGCCCTTTTTCTGCGACGAAGTCAGTTAACCTATGTTTTAAACCAACTTTTTTTAATACATCTTCAAGTTCTGAGTTGGATTTTTTCCCGAATAGGTCCAAATTATCCTTTATTGTTCCTGCTATAAACAATTGATCCTGCGAAATTACCGAGAATAAAGAGCGATGTTCTTCATTATCGGGCTCATTAACTCCGTTAACCATAATGACGCCCTTTTCAAGTGGATAAAGCTTGAGCAACAGAGATATCAATGTTGTCTTGCCCGAACCCGTGCGACCAATAATTCCTAATTTTTCTCCAAGCTTGAGTTTAAATGAAACTTCATTTATTACGTATTCTTTTGTTCCTGGGTATTTGAATCCTAAGTTTTCTACCTGGATTTGCAAGGGGGCTGTATTTTTATCTGTGGTTATGTTTGTAGTTTTTTTATTCTGTGTCAGTTCATTTTTTGTTTTTTTTGCATGTGCTGTAGAAAAATCAGAATAACTCGGAAGCTTTAATCCTTGTTCAAGGGGGTGCCGAATGTATTCATCTAACTTTTCAACAGCGGTAAAGGCTTCTTCAAATTGCGAAAACCATTCAAAAAACATCTGTAAAGTATGTGTGGCCAATAACGAAAAGCTAAGCACTACTCCGGTGAGCCCGATACCCATAATATTATTTTTAATTAACAAGAGACAAATGGCGCCATTTACTAAAAATAAAATCGCAGATAAAATATTTAACTCAAATGAAAACTTGGTAACTTGCCAAAACACAATCCATTTAGCCGTAAGGTATTTTGCATCAAATTCAATAAATTTGTTAACAAATGTGCTTTCTTTACAGTTTTGCCTAATAACACTGGCCCCTTGTACAGATTCTGAAAAATGAGAAATTGAGGGAGCGCGTAAGGTCGATAAATTACGACGAGTTTCGCGCAGCTGGTTTTGGTTTTTAACGAGCAAAAGATAATACACAAAAGAGGCCACTCCAAAGCTGATAATAAAATAGGGATGGATGAACACCATTAAAACCATAATAGAAATTAAATCAAAAAAAATAGATAAAAACTCGGCAAGTGGGCCACCAAATAACCTGAAGGCATTGCCATAGTCGCTTGAAAAGCGCGTGGTGATTTTACCTACGGGCTGGCTTTCAAAAAAGCTGATCGGAAAGCGCGAAACTCGGTAAGTGGTTTCATCGTAAATGCGCGAAACCGCCTGCGCCGAAAAACTAGAAAACAAAATACGATAAAGCAATGTTAAGACAAATGAAACTAGTGTAATACTAAGAATTTTATAAAACAACGGCGTGATGCTTACTGAATTAATGAGGGGGCTACGGTCTAAAAACTCACCAATAATCTGCGCACTTGAGAGTATTAATAGCCGCGCCAGAAAACCAAGTAGTATTAAGACCGCGATTTTTAATATAAAAGGTCGGTAGGCCTGTAATAACGTATCATACACGGTTTTTGAATAGGCGCGCCCGTGCATTTTTTTCACACCAGACCTCTAATAAAAAAATCATACTTGGGATTAGTTAAAAACTCTCTCGAGTTTCCATCAAATTCAATTTTACCATGATTTAAAAAAATAATGCGGCTACAATAAGGTAGGGCACTAAATCTTTGTGTCGTTAATAAAATAGAAAAACCTTCATTTTGTAATTTTACAAATTCATTAATAAGTTGCCGCTCGGTGGCAATATCGACTGCACTAAAAGGATCATCCAGCAGCAGTAAACTCTTTGGCTGCGAGAGCTGCCGCGCGAGGCTCACGCGTTGTTTTTGTCCGCCCGACAGATTAAGTCCTCTTTCTCCGATAAGAGTTTCAAGGCCACTCGGCACGCGGTCGAGTTCAAAATCAAATTGAGCTTGCGACAAATGGCGAAGAATTTTATTATCAAATTCATTTGAGGACTGGTAATCAAAATTCATGTTGTCTCTAAGGCTTGCGCTCATAATGAAGTGTTCTTGCGGTAGATAGCTGAGCTTTTTTTTGTAAAAAACATCAGCAGTAAAAGGAGTTTCATTAATGATGGATTTAATCAGCAAGCTTTTTCCGGCCCCTACCGGACCAATCAAGGCAATAAGCTCTTTGGGTTTGATGTTAAGGTTTATGTTTTTAAGTAAGCTATTATTTTCAATATTTAAGTTAAGATTTTTAATCTCTAACATATAATTTAAACTAGAATCAGAGGCCTTGTCAGAAATAACAATTTCATTTATATTTTGTAAATCTAAAAATTCCTGAAGTCTTTTAAATGAATTCCACGCATCAAATACAAAAGTAAAAAACCAGGGCAGTTGTCTCAGGGGTCGTGTCAAAAAAACAGTGGTAACCCAAAGCAAAGCGATAATATCGGACTTTACAAAAGTTTGCTCGTAAAACCAGATAAAAAAACCGAGGAGAGTTAAATTCAGCCAAAACATTGAATTTGAAGAAATGGAGTTCATCACTTGGCCATTGGTTAACATATGAATACGGTTGGTGGTTTCTTCGCGGCGCTTTTTAAGTATTTTGTTTTCAAAGCCCGTCACCCAATTGAGTACTTTAAGACCCTTAATATTTTGAATCCACTCGTTAACTAAGCCCATGCGCTCTGCCGCAATCATTTTAAATCTGAAAAAAAATATTGATTGACGGTAAGCCATCAGACTATTGGCAATTATTAATACCAGCACTAAGCCAAAGCTAAAACTTAGGGGTAAACTATAAAAGTGGCGCAAAAAAAGCGGAGTTAAAATCAAGGGAAACAAAATGGTAAACCCGTAAGGTAGTGACTGTTCAAGCCAAACGCTCAGACTAGGAATGTCGGTTGAATAAAGGGAAACAATTTCGCCCACCGTTTTTTTTTGTAAAGTTATTGGTTTAAGATTTAAATTATGTTGATAAAGGGTTTTTGCCATTTTTTTTTGTGCTTCAATCGATTCACTCTGCCCCACAAATAATGCCAGCTGATGAAAAAACAAATAAACTAATGACAAAAAAACACAAATAAACAATGACGAATAACTAAGCTCAGTTAAAAATATTTTTTGGTAGTAGGGTACGGCTAGGCCAAAAATAGTCGACAGTAAAGATAATATCAAGATTAGAATTCTAAAACGAATTCTGTTGAAAAAAATAACTGCGACAATGGCCTTTGCTCCAGACTTCATTTGGGCTTCATTAGACTTCATTGGGCTTCATTAGGCTTCATTAGACTTCATTGGGCTTCATTAGACTTCACATATACGACACAATTAATTTAAATACATTATTTGCGGGAAACACCAAAAAAGTGTAGCATTCCTTGTAGAGCTTTACTAGAGGTGCTGCGTGAGAAATAGTCGAAGAAAATTTATCGAGGATGTGCTTAAAAATACACTATTAGGAACTACAGGGCTCGCTAGTTACGCTCTGCTATCATCGTGCTCATCTTTTGATAATTATTTTTTTGATGATCGATATAGCCTTGATGATGAAGTTATTATCATTGGCGGGGGCATTTCGGGTCTGTTTTTGGCCTATAAATTAAGAAATAAAAAAACAAACTTTAGATTATTTGAAGCTTCAAATTATTTTGGTGGTCGAATAAAATCACAGGATGGAATGGATTACGGGGCTTCGTGCTTGGCATACAAAGATAAAATTGCACAACAACTGATTAAAGATTTATCGCTGCAGACAAAAACACTGGACTCAAATTTTGTATACTTGCCTGAAGGCATGCAAGCGTTAACAGATATTTTAGTGGAAAGAACACAGGGGCTTATACCCTACAGCAGTTTTAGATTGCGCTGGAAGTTAATTGAAGTTCAAAAATACAAATCAGGCTTTGATCTGATTTTTCAACATCCGGCGGGGCAAAAGCGCTTCAATTGTAAAAAAATAGCTTTAGCTATTCCGCCCACGCAATGGAAATCCGTGAAGGGGCTTTTGGCATTGCCAGAAATGGCTTGGGCGAACCAATGGCTGGAAAGTTTAGAAGTTGAAAATACAGTTAAGCTTGTTTTACCAATAAGTAGTCTAGATAGCCCTGTAAATGACAGATTAGTCACGGCTTCTAAGCTCTCAAGCAGCCCGTATTTAAATGTCCATCATGAGAGCTTTAATATTCGGCAAATTTTAAAAAAAAATAAATCAAGAACGACGCTTGAAATTGATATAAAGTACCCAAGTGGTGCTCATGTTTCAGCTGAGACTCTGTACGCTGTTGTTAAAAAACAGATGCATATTAACTATACGTTTTCAAAGCTGCCAGCGGAGCAGTATTTTGACTGGAATCAGGTAGATTATATTAAAGGATCAAGCTTTAAAAATCAGATGGCGGTACCTACATACACTAATCCTCATTTTCAGATCTTAGGGGATTTTATGGGCACCAAGCCAAAATACAATATTGAGAGCGCCCTGCAAGCTGCTAAAGAAGCATCAGAGTTGCTTTTTTAGTTATTATTTTGTAGATTTGTCCTTAAAAATAGCAGGCGGGGGTTCTTTGAGCAGTTCAAAATCGCAATTTAAAAAGCTAACAAAAGAAAAGCTAACAAAAGAAAAGCTCGCACTTGATATTTTAACCAATGTCAGACCTTCGCCAACATTAAAATCAAGATATTCCAGCGAAGAAAAAATCGAAAAAATAAAATTTCATTTTTCAGAAATTATGAAGTATTTAGATTTAGACTTAACAGATGATAGTTTAAAAGAGACCCCTAAAAGAATTGCAAAGATGTATGTGAATGAAATCTTCAGTGGTTTGGATTTTAAAAATTTTCCTAAAATCACGATAATTGAAAACAGCATGCAGTATGACCAAATGGTGTGCGTACAAGATATTGAAGTGATGTCGATCTGCGAACATCACTTTTTGCCGATAGATGGTTTTGTGACAGTGGCCTATATACCCAATAAAAAAGTCATTGGGCTTTCTAAAATCAACCGCGTAGTGGAATATTTTGCAAGACGCCCGCAGGTTCAGGAGCGGCTTACCAAGCAAATTGCCGATTGCTTTCAGTACATTTTAAAAACCGACAATGTGGCCGTGCATATCAATGCTAAACATTACTGTGTGATTGCCCGTGGCATACAAGACACCCACAGCACCACCACCACATCAGACTTAAGAGGTGCTTTTAAAACCATACCAGAAACCCGCATCGAGTTCTTAAAACAATGTCGTACGCGGTTTAATGAATAGGGTATAATTTTGCATACAAACAATCCTACAAAAAATTAATCCCGTAAAAAATGACAAGTGTAGCCGCGCGGGTTTTTTTGCAGATAATCTTGGTGATAGTCTTCAGCGGGCCAGAATTCACTGGCCGAGATAATTTCAGTGACGACAGGTTTTTTCCACTTAGCAGATTTGTTGACTTTTTCTTTGATAGACTGAGCTATTTCTTTTTGATTTTTATTTGAGTAAAAAATAACAGAACGATACTGCGTGCCCACATCTCCGCCCTGTTGGTTCAGCGTGGTGGGGTCGTGCAATCTGAAGAAGTAGGTTAATATTTCAGCGTAGGTGATGAGTTTGGGGTCGTACTTCACTAAAACCACTTCGGCGTGACCGGTGGTACCGGTTTTAACGCTTTCGTAGACGGGGGTTTCGGTTTTACCGCCGGCGTAACCTGCCACAACATCAAGAACGCCTTTGGTTTGGCGTAAAATTTCTTCCACTCCCCAAAAGCAACCACCACCCAGTAAGGCGACTTCAACGTGCTGGATTTTAGCTTCTTTAAAATCTTTTTCTTCAAATAAACCTAAGTATTGCGAGTAGCCTTTTTGCGCCAATTCCTCAAGGGGAATGAATTTAAGTGAACCCGAGTTAATGCAGTAACGTAAACCCTTTTCATCTGAGTCATTGCCCGTGCCACTACTCGGGCCATCATTAAAAACATGCCCTAAATGAGAATTGGCCATTTTGCTGCGCACCTCGGTGCGTTTTGTTCCTGAAGAAAAATCAGATTTTTCAATAATTTCAGTTTCAAAAATGGGCTTAGTGAAACTGGGCCAGCCCGTGCCTGAATCAAATTTGTTTTTCGAGCTAAAAAGCGCCTTATTGGAGACAATATCCACATACAGCCCGGGTTTTTTATTGTTATACAAAGCGTTTTGAAAAGGCGGTTCGGTGCCGTTTTCACGCACGATTTTATACTGCTCAGGTGTTAATATTTTTTTAAGTTCGGCGTCGCTGGGCACGCTGCAACTGGCGGTTTTTGTGCTCATTTTTTGCGGTCCTTTTATTAATGAAGCCTGTGCTAGCAGAAGGAATAATAAATATTTCAAATTAGCCTCTAGCTCTTCATTAGCATAGTTCAGGCGAACAAACAAGCAGTGTTACTATGGGTTTGGTTTAAGACTCTAGCGCGCAAGCCTCTAAAAGCTCGCGCGAATTTTTAGATAAACTAGGTTCGGCCAGTACGCGTTTAATTTCATTTTGGGCTATTTTTTTTAAATTAATTGGAAATTTTTTAACAAAATTAAAGCTACCACATATGCGAGCGGCAACTTGCGCATTGTTTTTGTCAATGCGGAGGATTTCATCGCACAGCCATTTAAATGATTCAGCGCCATTTTGCTGAAGCACTAAATGATTGTCTCCGAAAACCCCATGTAACGAATAAATATTATTAGGGTTATCAAGGTTAAAGGGTAGTTTTTTAATAAGCTCTTTTACAGTTGAAAAAGTAAGTGGCGCAGAAGAGGCGGCCTGCACCTGCAGCCATTTATTGAACACGACGGCATCGTCTTTCCAGCGATTAAAAAAATCAGCTAAGGCCAGCTGTTTTTCTGGTGACTCAGTCTGGCAAAGGCAGGCTAGGGCACTAATTTTATCTGTCATGTTTATAGCTGAACTGAATTGCGCATAAGCAAATTTGATAGCGTTTAAATGAGAGGCTTCAACTAATAATAATAAAAATTTATTTTTTAATGCGCGATCTCCGGCGGTGTTTAAATGATGGTGTTTTTGATAAAGCTCAATAAGCGAAGCTTCATATTTACTTACAAAAGCTCTAGTAAGCGCTGTGCGCGCGCAGTGAAAAGCTTTTGCATCTAAGACCGCTTCTGTTTGTGCCAGAATATCATCAGAAGGCAATTGCAGCATTAGAGCCTTAAACTTTGGATCAATGGCGTCATCATGAAGTATCTGGCCCAAGGCTTCGACAACCTCTGAATTTACATTCAGTTCGAAATTTTTATAAAAATGACTAATTAAACTTTGTAATTCTTGTAAAATCATTTTAAAGCAGGCTTCACGGCGGTTAAAGGCGTCGCTGTCATATTTAATTAGATGCAACAGTTCAGATTGTGTAGCCACCCAGTTTAATTTAATAGGAGCCGAGAACTCTCGGTTTAAAGACAGCACAGGTTTTTCATAAACGTCAGTGAATAAAAAAGTTTGTGCGTGTTGCTTTAAATGAAGAACTGGTTTTTCATCGGAATTAAAAACAAGCTCTTTTGATTTTAATAGTATATTTTTTCCAGATGAGTCAATTAAGCCCACAAGCAGGGGAATGTGAAAAGCTTTTTTATTGGGTTGTTTTTCTGTTGGCTGGCAAAACTGCGCAAGCGTTAAAGTGTATTCTTTTTTTTTAGAGTTGTAGTAGTCAGTAACTGTTACCTCTGGTGTGCCCGCCTGACTGTACCAGAGTTTAAATTGTGAAAAATCAACCTTATTAGGTGTAGCAATTGAATCTGCAAAATCAAGGATAGTGACAGCTTGTCCATCGTGGCGTTTAAAGTATTCATCCATTCCGCGTCTAAAGCCTTTTGTGCCCACAATTGTTTGCATCATGCGAATGAGCTCAGCCCCTTTTTCATAAATAGTGGCGGTATAAAAATTATCTACCGCTAAGCAACTTTCGGGCCGGACTGGGTGGGAATTGGGGCCCGCGTCTTCTGCGAACTGTCGCTCACGAAGAGAGTTTACATCTTTAATACGTTGAACTGCGCGCGAATTCAGGTCTGCCGAAAATTCTTGATCTCTGAAAACAGTAAGTCCTTCCTTCAGAGAGAGTTCAAACCAATTTCTACAGGTCACGCGGTTTCCAGTCCAGTTATGAAAATACTCGTGACCCACGACAGACTCTATGCGGTCAAAATCGTTGTCCGTGGCGGATTCAGGGTCCGCTAGAACTAAACGCGAATTAAAAATATTTAAGCCTTTGTTTTCCATGGCGCCCATATTAAAGTCATCAATAGAAACAATCATGTACTGGCCTAGGTCGTACTCAAGACCAAATTTTTCTTCATCCCACTGCATTGATTTTTTTAAAGACTGAAGTGCGTGATGGCAGCGGTCTTGCTTGCCGTGAGAAGCATAGACCTCTAGCCTGACTGTTTTTCCTGATTTGGTAATAAAATTGTCGGTAATAATACCGAGATCGCCGGCGACCAGCGCAAATAAATAGCTGGGCTTTTTATAGGGGTCACTCCAGATGGCTTGGTGTTTTCCCTCTGGTAAATCTGTTTTTGAAATTAAGTCACCGTTGGATAGCAGCACCGGATATTTTTTTTTATCGGCTTCGATCCTTACCGTGTAAATGGTCATAACATCGGGGCGATCTAAAAAATAAGTAATATTTCTGAAGCCTTCAGCTTCGCACTGTGTAGCAAAAATACCTTTAGATAAATAAAGACCTTCGCATGATTTGTTTTCCTGCGGATTTATTTCGACCAGCGTTTTCAAGCTAAAGTGTTGCGGAGTTGTGTAGATGGTTAAAGTTTCGTTTTCAATAATAAACTCGGTGGCATCTAGAATTCTATCATTTAATTTAAGTGAAATTAGTTTTAAATTTTCACCGTTTAAAATTAACGCTGAATCTTGCAGTTTTTCTATAATTAAAGTAGTGGTGACAAGGGTTTTCGTTTCATTAAGATTAAAATAAAGTTCGACACTTTTTATTTTAAATGTCGGGGGCTTATAATCAGTTAAAAGAATTCTTTTAACTGCGTTCATTTAATCCGGCAACTTTGCGCTGAGGGCTGCCAATATACTCTGATAAGGGGCGAATAATGCGGTTATTCGCCGTTTGCTCCATAATGTGAGCCGACCAACCCGTAGTGCGTGCCATGACAAAAATAGGAGTGAAGAAATCAATTTCAAAACCCATCATATAGTAAGCCGGCCCTGCCGGAAAATCTAAATTGGGATAAATCTTCTTTTTTTCAAGCATGACTTTTTCAAGAGAGTTATACATTTGCATCCATTTTTGCTGATCAGTTACATCGGCCATAACTTGTGCATATTTTTTCATGGTTGGCACACGGGAATCTCCTGATTTGTAAACGCGGTGGCCAAAACCCATAACTTTTTTCTTTTGTGCTAAGGCGCCCAGCATCCATTCCTCGGCTTTATTTGCATCATTTATTTCCAGCATCATCTGCATGACCATTTCATTGGCGCCGCCATGCAATGGGCCTTTTAGGGCGCCAATTCCGGCAGTTGTTGCTGAGTAAATATCAGATTGAGTCGAGGTCACAACTCTGGCGGTAAAGGTGGAGGCATTAAAGCTATGTTCCGCATATAATATTAAAGAAACATCAAAGGCTTTAACCACCCGCGTATCAGGAACTTTGCCAAAACACATATGAAAAAAATTTTCAGCAATGCTTAAATTTGAATTAGGGGCAATAAAGTCTAAGCCTTTTTTAAATCTGTAATCGGCGGCAATTAAGGTGGGGATTTTAGCTAGCAAATGAATAGCTTTGTCTAAATTCGTTGCAGCGGAAGCATCCCAGATACGTTCATCTTCACAACCTAAAAAGCTTACTCCAGTACGAATAGAATCCATAGGATGACATTTTTTTGGTAAAGTTTTAATTACATTTAAATTTTCTTTAGTTATATCACGTAAAGATTTTTCTTTTTTAGAAAATTCAGTCAGTTGTGCCTTATTCGGAAGCGCACCTGTATATAATAAATAGGCCACTTCTTCAAAAGTGCAATTTTCGGCCAAATCCTGAACAGGGTAGCCACGATAAACCAAAGAATTTGTTTCGGCATTTACTTTTGAAACACTTGAGGTGTCCATGACGACGCCTTCAAGGCCTTTTTTAACATTCATTTTTTCAGGTTCAGCAACATAATCCGGATTAATATATTCAGACACTTTTACTCCTGACAGTTTGGTTGCCGTTATTAGATTAAAACCTTGTAGTGAGGTCAATCGTTTTGCTGCTATGCGCAAACAAAAACTGTCAAAGCTGTAGAGCCAGGACCTGCTTATTTTTTTGATTTTATAAAATTAAGCGCTTCAGCAAAAGATTTTTTATCGGCTTCTTCGTTGTAAGCCGCCCCTTTTGAGTTGTCATTTCCGGCGCCTTTATCAGTGAATGAGTGTACTGCATTTGGATATTGAACCAGTGCGTAATTCACTTTATGCATTTTCATTTCTTTTTCGAAATCCATTAAATCCTTAGTGGAAACAAATGGATCATCTGCACCATGTAATGCGAGCACAGCAGCTTTGATGTTTTTACCGTCTTTTGGTGTTGGACTATCAAGACCACCATGAAAGCTAATGGCAGCTTTAATGTCAGCTCCGGCGCGCGCCAATTCAATTGCGCCGGTGCCGCCGAAGCAGTAGCCGACCGCAAAAATATTTTTGTTATCAACATTGGGTTGACTCTTCAAAAAAACCAAACCCTCATTCATTCTTTGACGAAAAAGTTTGCGATCTGCTTTATATATTCCGGCAAATTTACTTGCCTCAGATGAATTTTTTGGCCGCTGGTCTTTTCCGTATATATCGGCAGCAAAAACAATATAACCTTGTTCGGCAAAACGCTCCGCTTGGTGCTTTGTTTCCTGCGTAACGCCCATCCAATTGTGAATCATAATAATTGCAGGAGTCGGTTTGGTAAGATTTTTCGGCATGGCCAAGTAACCTTCAAATTTATCGTCAAATTTACCGTCAAGTTTATCGTTATTATAAACCATAGATTTTACATTTAAGTTCGCGCATCCGGTGATTAAAAAAATGGTCGAGAGCAAAGCTAGCGTTTTCATAATGCAGTTATTTCCTTTGCGTTACCTGACTAAACAGAAATTATTCTTGTTCGTCAAGTGGTGATAAGCATTTTTTACATTAGCTACCATGACGGGGTCTATTAAGTAAAAAATATGTAATTTATTATAACACTATATGTTGGGCCTTAAATAGCCACCTGTGTGCCCACTTCAATGACCCTATTCTTAGGAAGCTCAAAGTACTGCGTGGCCGGCAGCTCGTTGCGAAATATAAAAGAAAATAGTTTTTCACGCCAGAGCGCCATACCCGGCAGTTCGGTGGCAAAAATATTTTCGCGTCCGATAAAAAAGCTGACTTTGTTTTTATTAAATATTGAATTGGATTCTTTTATCAGGTCAAAAACTTCGGGAATGTTAGGTTTTTCTAAGTAACCGTAATTAATAATTAGTTGATAACTATTACTGTGGAATTCGTTGATTTGATAGCGTTCCGTCATTGGTAGGCGCGGTTTATTTTTGATGTCGACCGAAACAAAAATCAAGTTTTTATGCACGGACTTCAAATGCTCGGCAGTTTGAATCAGTGCTAGCGGCGTTGATAACAAACTGCGTGTCATAAAAACACCCACCCCTTCGGGGCGGTGAATTTTTTCAATGTCTAGTTTTGCAAAAAAAATATCGAGTGGAATATGCTTTTCCAAAAGGCGGGCGGCCAGAATGGCACGCCCTCTTTTCCAGCTCGACATATACACGAAGCCAAGAGTTCCTAACAGTAACGGAAACCAACCGCCCTCTAAAATTTTTAAAAGATTAGCACCTAAAAACGCCAAATCAATCACGGCAAACAAAGCACAGAGCGCCGTAGCGGCGTAAACATTCCAGCCCCAACGATAAACCGCCACAATATAAAATAACAAAGTTGTAATAATCATAGTTAGAGTTACCGCTATTCCGTAGGCGGCCGCCAAATTACCCGAAGTTTTAAATATTAAAACCAGTAATATGCAGCCAATCATCAGAATATAATTAATATTTTTAATATAGATTTGTCCGAATTCTTTTTCAGAGGTGTGCGAAATCAGTAGCCGAGGCAAGTAGCCCTGTTGCACGGCTTGCATCGAAATAGAAAAGACGCCGGTAATCAGGGCTTGTGAGGCAATTGTCGTGGCCAGAGTTGCTAAAAGCACCAAGGGATACAATGACCACGATGGTGCCATTGAAAAAAAAGGATTGCTGACGCCGGTGGGATTATTTAGTAAAAAACTTCCCTGTCCGAAATAATTCAGTAATAAACAAGGAAAAACCACATAAAACCAAGCTTTACGAATAGGCTTAATGCCAAAATGTCCCAAATCGGAATATAAAGCTTCACCCCCCGTTACGACTAAAAACACTGATCCGAGCACCACAAAACCAGAAAATGAGTTTTGCGCAAAAAATTGATAGGCATAATACGGATTCATTGCTTTTAATATTTCAAAATTTTGAAATACATTATAAGCCCCCAAAAGTCCAATCACTAAAAACCAAATCAAAGTTACGGGCCCGAATATTTTGCCCACAGATCCCGTACCTTTTTTTTGAATAGAAAACAGTAAAATTAAAATTGTAATGGTAATCGGAATGATATACGGATCAAAAAAAGGTGTGATAACACTTAAACCCTCAACGGCACTGAGTATCGAAATAGCCGGTGTAATTATGCCATCACCATACAAAAACGCCGCCCCGAAGACGCCCAAGAGCACCAAAAGCGTTTTAGCTTTTTGTGGCAATTCTTTTTTATGTTTTGAATTAATCAGCGAAGTCAGCGCCAGAATACCACCTTCGCCATTATCATCCGCGCGCAAAATAAAAACTAAATATTTTATTGAAATTACAACAGTCAGCGACCAAAAAACCAAAGATAAAATTCCCATAATATTGTCAGGGGTAGGCTGCAAATGGGAATGATGAAAGGCTTCTTTTAAGGCATAAAGCGGACTGGTGCCGATATCTCCATACACCACTCCAAGTGCGCCCAGTGTTAAGAGTAATTTATACTTTGCGCTTTGTGGATGTTGAGATGAACTCATGGGGCCTCTCTATTTGTGTTTATCAGTAAGCTAAACTTAGCTATCCAGCTTAAAATTAAAGATGCCTTGATCAAACTGATTATAATCCTCATAGGCCGTTAAATCATAAAGTTGCTGACGCGTCTGCATTAAGGCTAGGGCCTCGGTTTGTGAACCTGTAGCTTTAATAATATCTAAACCTTTTTCGGCAGCGCCTAGGGCTAATCTAAATGTGGTCACCGGGTAAATCACTAAATTGTAACCTAAGTTTTCAAGTGTGGTTTTACTGTAGATTTTACCTTTGCCAAATTCGGTCATATTGGCTAGCAAAGGCACAGTTAGGGCTTTTCTCATAGCGGCAAATTCTTTTTCGTCTTGCAAGGCTTCTGGAAAAATCATTTCAGCGCCCGCTTCAACATAGGCTTTGGCGCGCGCAATTGTTTTTTCAAGACCTTCGCTGGCCCTAGCGTCGGTGCGGGCGATAATTAAAAAATTTTCATCTAATTTTTTGCCCAGAGTGGCCGCCTTAATTTTTTTGACCATTTCGCTTGTTGCAATAACTGTTTTATTGTCTAAATGCCCGCAGCGCTTTGGGTTTAACTGGTCTTCTAAATGACAACCGGCTAAGCCCATTTCAATAAATTCTTGAATAGTGCGGGTGGTATTCATGGCTTCGCCCCAGCCCGTATCGGCATCAATAATGGCAGGGAGTGAAGTTGTTCTGGCAATTTGTCTTCCGCGGCTGGCCACTTCAGTTAATGTTGTTAGGCCAATATCTGGATAGCCTAAGTCGTTGGATAAAACGGAGCCGGAAATATAAACTCCATCAAAGCCTTTTTTTTCAATCAGCATGCTAACGAGCGGAGAAAAAGAGCCAGGAAATTGCAGCAGTTTTCCGCTTTTTAATTTTTCGCGAAATTCTTTTCTTTTTTGCGCCGCAGTTTTAGATGGAAACAACATTAAAAAATACCTTTTTGATCGCGCTTATTACTGGTAAGTTTATCAATTTGAATTTGTACATTAAGTTGCTGAATTTCGGCAGCTGTTAGCTCTGGCAAGCGTTCACAAAGTGAAATAAAGCGGCTTCTTTCTTCTTTGGTGATGATTTCAGAAGTTAAGGTGTCAAATTTTTTGATGTAATCGGCGCGTATAAAGGGTTTAGCTCCTGCGGGGTGTGCATTCGCGAGGCCTAATTCCTCAATAATTTTTTGACCATTATTCATAATAATTTCAACACGGCCGCCAAATTGTTTTTTATTTGGATCTGGATCATGGTAGGCGGCCGTCCACTGGGCATTTTCAAGCGTAGAGATTTTGTGCCATAATCTGACCGTTTCATGACGACTTGCGCGCTCAGGAGTGTAAGACTCAACATGGTGCCAAGTGCCATCTTGTAAAGCTACTGCAAAAATATACATAATTGAATGATCTAGGGTTTCACGCGAGGCCTTAGGGTCCATTTTTTGCGGATCCTGAGCGCCGGTGCCGATTACATAATGAGTATGGTGAGACGTATGAATTATAATTTCTTTAATGTCATCAAAATTTGTAATTTTTGGCTTCATCAAAAAAGCTAAATCAATCAGGGCTTGTGATTGATATTCAGCGGAATGCTCTTTGGTGTAGGTTTCTAAAATGGCACGTTTTTCTTCGCCTAATTCTGGCAAAGCAACAGTGTATTGCGCATTTTTTCCGTCAAGCATATAGGCTAAAACGGAATCTTCACCTTCATAAATTGGTGAGGGCGCAGCTTCGCCGCGCATGCAGCGATCAATGGCCTCAATAGCTAATTTACCCGCATGAGCCGGTGCAAAAGCTTTCCATGAAGAGATTTCGCCTTTGCGCGATTGCCGCGTATTAAATGAAACATGCACCGCTTGCTGAATAGCTTGATAAACGATATCAGTGGGTAAATTTAATAAGGTGCCAATACCGCCAGCAGCTGCAGGAGCTAAATGGGCTATATGATCTTTTTTATACTTGTGCAAACATATGGCTTTAACTAGATCCACTTGAATTTCATAAGCCGCTACCGCGCCCCGAATAAAATCTTTGCCGGTTTTGCCCATTTGCTGAGCCACCGCTAAAACGGGGGGGATGTTATCTCCGGGGTGAGAGTAGTCAGCTGCTAAAAAAGTGTCATGGTAGTCTAACTCGCGAACGGCGGTGCCATTTGCCCAAGCCGCCCACTCACAGGAGAATTTTTGGTCATTAGGCATGCCAAAGACTGTGGCGCCCCCCGCGCGCGGGTGCGCGAGCGCCATAGATCTTGCTGACGCCACAGGGTGCCGATTACTGGCCGCAATGGCAACAGCAGCATTATCAATAACACGATTGATAAGCATATCGATAACGTCCTCTTTAATTATACTGCTATCAGTACAAATTTCGGCTATTTTCCAGGCCAGTTGATCTTTACGATCTAATTTTTCATTTGAGGGGTAAACACGTAGTTGGTGCTGACGCATAAGTTCTCCTTAAGTTATTAGAAAAGTATTAAAAAAGTTATTAAAAGAAATTAGCTTAGAAAATGCCAACCGACAAATGAAATGCACCATCAGATTCACCTGCTTTTTTATTCAACTTATGGGCGTACTCTAAATTTAATGGGCCCACAGGCGTATTATACCTGATGCCAATTCCTGCGGCATCGCGCCAATCATTCGATAAAATAACATTTTCAATGCGAACACGGCCTCCATCGTAGAAAATGGCCCCGGCTAAGTCATATTCCGTGCCAATCGGAAAACGTAATTCGGTCTTAACTAGCTCATAACTTGAGCTGGTGTTAAGCCTATAAGAGGCGGGGAGGTCGCGCGTAGTGCCTGTTGTGGGGAAAAATTCATGGGACTCAAAGCCTCTGATTGTTGTGCGTCCCCCAAGAGAAAAACCTTTTTTGTCAAAGGGCACGCCTTCTCCGCGACTATCAATGTCTTTAAGATAACCCCCACGTAGTGACTGCGCAAAAATAAATTCTGTATTTTTAAACGGAAAATAATGTGTGGTTTGCCCGGTAATTCTATAAAAATCATCAACATTATTATTTCCTAAAGATTCGTTAGCATACTCTAAAGAAAAACGAGAAAAGCTTCCCTTTGTGGGGTTAAATAAATTATCACGGTAATCCAGATCTATAATTGGTCCGAGCGAGCCAATAACCAGGCTTTCACTTTTATATTTGTGCTTTAATTCGTCTTCATTAGTTATACCGTGATCTTTATAGGTTGAAACCGTATAGGATAATATTCCTGTTATATGAGAGGTAAAATCTTGCTCCAGCGAAAAAACCGCAGTATTGGCTTCAGAAACCTTGCTTATTCGGATATCGGCAATCGTATTAGAGCGAGTGGCGCTAGTTCTGAATCTAGCACGTGTTGCAAATAAATAGGGGAGTACAAATCCGAAAGTGTGTTTTTTCTCCAGATATTTAATATCCGCAAAATTATAATTAAGCTCAGAACGAAGCGAAGTTCCAATGCCGGAGCCGGCAAAGTTTCGGTAAGCGACGCCCGCATAGCCATGTAAGGTTCCCGCATTTTCATCAGTCAAACCTATACCTAAAACTCTAACTCCAGGATCCCGTTCAACAACTTTGACCAGTACAGTTCTTGCAGAAATAGCGGTGTTTTTTTCAAGAGTCGTAATTTCTACTGAATTAAAATGCCCGGTTCGTTGCAGGCGAGAAATAGATTCTTCAATTTTAGCCGGATTTAGAATATCTCCGGATTCAAAATCAAGTTCAATTAATATTAATTTATCCTTAGTGCGGGTGTTGCCTTCAATAACAATAGATTGGACTTCTATTTTGGGCCCTTCGTGTATATCAAATTTTAAATAAAGCTGAGTGTTGTCATCTGAATAGGAAACCAGATCGGCCTTTTCATTTAAAAGCTTATATTCAATGTAACCATTCTGCTGGTAATAGTTTTTAATATCAAGTAGCACGGATTCAAGCTCGAGTAGACTTAATTTATGTCCAACAGAAAAATTAGCTACGGCCTTTACGGCGTCGATATTGGCCTCGGTAACACCAGAATATTCAATGTCCGCAAGCTTGATTTGAACACCTTCTTCTAGTTGAATAATGAGAATACCGTTTGCGGGGTTCTCTCTTTCGGTTGAAATAAAAATGCGGGAATATTTCGCATTAACAAAACCCTCATTTTGAATAGAAATTAATAAATTTTTTGCGGTCAATTCTAAATCTTCCTTGATGTAAACATTATCTTGGGTTTTAGAAGAACCTAAATCATAAAATTTATTTTTGTAAAAATTTTCATCGCGAGAGAACTGACCAACAATTTTGAAATCAGAAATTTTTGTAAAGGGCCCTTCTTCAATATTCAGATACAGGTATATTATGTCATTTTTTTTATTTTCATAAAAAGTCACATTTACATGGGGGTAGCCTTCGGAGACATAAAAAGATTTAAGTTTTTCAGCCAGATCTGGCGCCATATTAGAATCTTTTGAATAATAAGATTCAAGTTTAAGTAAGTCATCTTCAAGACTGGTGTGTTCAAATTTTTTTGCGTTAATGACTCCGATTCTATAGCGAGGCGTGGAGGTTAATTTGTAAAGGAGTCTTGCGCTCAACTCATCGCTAGAAAATATTATTTGCGGAAAGGGAACTATAGTTAAGTAGTAGCCATTAAAGCTTAATTCTTTTCTTAGCGCACTGGAAATTTTGTTCAGACTGGATTGGTTTAATGTCGAAGAATGAAATTTTCTTTGTAAACTTTTTTGAATTTTTTTCTGTAGCGAGGCGGGCGCGAGACCTTCAAGTATTACTTCGACTAACTTAGTCTGATCTTTTTTGTGAATATCAAAACTTATGGACCTGCTAATCGTCGAGTCTGAAATAATAGTGTGCTTAACTTGGGCAGATCTATAACCTAAATCACGATAAAATTGACTAAGTTTTTCAGTACCGAGCTTTAAGGCTTCTTCGTCAAGGAGATTACTGACTGTTAAGTTCATCAGATTGAGCGCGTCACTTTCGCTAATATCCACTAATCCATTAAAACTAATTTTTTTAATTTGGGGGAAGATTTCACCTATTAAAAGCAACTGAGTGCTGAGCGTTGACTCTACGAGTTTAAGTTTATTAAAATTGAATTTTTTGTCTATTTTTTTTAAAAGGGCATTGATACTTTCCAGATCAAACTCTGCATGAGCTATTTCAGGTACCAATTCAATAATTTGAGTTGCAAAATCCATCGGCCAATCTTTAAGACTGATTGAATATTTTTTTTCAATTGAATTTTCTTTTTTTACATTTTGTAAAGAAAACGCAGTCGGCGGCAGGAGAATTAATAGTAAAGCCCATAATATTCTCATTTAAACTCATCTCGATACTCAAGGTCTAGCCCCCAAATGCTTTTAGTATTAATGTTAGTCACAGACGTTTGATCCTGACCGGCGAAATCTTTATTCTGATAGTTTAATAAAAATGAAACACTATTATTATAAAGATATTGCAGCCTGATTTCTTGATTTTGATCATTTCCCGTAAAAGGCTTGGAGTAGGAAGCATTAAATTTTTCAGACAGTTTTTTACTGACGACAACTTTGGGCACCGCAATATTTTTTGTACTATCTATTGTGGGTGCCAATTGTAGGCTAAGGCCCAGTTTATTTTGAATTTTTTTATTTAATTGCGACTGATTACTAATGGCGGCAAGCACCTCAAGGCCCGTTTGTTTTTGCTGGGTGTCAGAACTTAAATTTTGATTAGCTTGTGAAGTTACTCCAAGTGCCAAGAGTGAAAACAGATCAGACTCTGACAGCGGTGGCTGACTGGTGGGCTTAATGCTGGGATTTTTGGCGGGCCCCTGTACCAACAAATTAATATCATAATCATTGATTCTCGCACTTGATGAAATATAAAGATCAGGATTAATTTCTTTAGAATCCTGAAAATTTATTAGTGCTGTTTGAATTGTGAATGGTTTGTCTTTAAAAAATAATTTAGAGCCCGATTTAATATTAATTTTACCTTTAATTTTTGGAGATTCTGGGCTCCCAGAGATATTAAGTGAACCATTAGCTTCGCCTTCAATTAAATTATTTTTGATAAGTATGCCTTTTGAAATATCAATGTTAATATCTAGATAAAGAGACGGGGATAATTGTTCAATATGTTTAGGTGGCAAGAATGGACTGGCTTGAAGTGGTGAAGCCCGTCCAGATTCGGATTCAAAGTTTTTTTCAACTAAACCATGAAAGACATTATAGTCGATTTTTAAATTATAGGGTAACCAGTTGCCGGTGAATAACAAATTGGCTCTGCCGGCTGTTAATATTTTATCAGGAAAATTCAACTCTACATTATCTGCTACCGCACGCAGATTTACTTGTACGTTCTGTGGACCTAAAATATTAATTTGACCTAATCCTGTCACATCACTTTGTCCCAGTTTTCCGGTGATATCAGTTAAGTATATTTTTGATTTAGAAAATTCAAGCGGAGTGTTAATACTTTCTATAATCTGCGGAAAGCCTTTAAAGCTTACCGTGCCATCTGTCAATTCGCCGGTGCCAAGCATTTCAAAACCATTACTATTTAATAAAATTTGACTATCAACAACAAGGTTACCGGATAAAGTATGGGTAAAGGGCACAATAAAATGCAGCAACTTAAGCTCCAGATTGGCAGTAATATTAAGTCGTGAGTGGGGCTTAGATTTTTGGTCTAAGTTAAAACTTAAATAACTATCCGGCCCCTGTAAAACAATAGGTTCCATTTGTGAAAGGCCTGAATTAAAAATGAGCCGGCTGGGTTTTACAAGCTTAACAAATTGCAAACCTCTTTCTAGTGAAAAATCTATGAATTTAATAGAGCCTTCGGCTAAGGCGAGACTTCTATTTTTTGAAGTCAGATCAATTTCCATATTTAATTTTGAACTGTATTCTGAGGTGGGCTGCGGAATAGAAATTAGCGGCAATAAAAAAAGTGGATTTAAATCATGCACAAGAATTTTAGCCGCAAAACGATTTTGGACATTCCACGGCCAAACAATATCAAATTGAATTTGACGGCCAAAAAACTGACCATTGAGGTTTAAATTTTTTTCATCAATTATTAATTGCCCCTGAGAGTTGGGGTAATCTACCTTATCATAGGTGACCTGTTTAAGTGTAAAATTGGTATTAATCTTAGGAGAACTTAGGGAACCTAAAATTTGTCCAGAGGAGTAACCAATGCCTAAAATAGCGGGTGCATAAGTAGTCAGGTGATTAATTTCTTCTAACAAAAATGGATTAATATCTATTTTAAGATTAAATTGTGGCTCATCCGAAGCTGTATTGATTGAGCCCTCAAGTAAAGCTGTCGATTTAATTTTTTCAAGTCGAACTTTTTTAAACAAAATACTGTCGCCGTTAGCGAACAAATTAAAATAAAAATGTCTGTAATTTTCTTTTGCAAGGCTACCATTATTAAATTCTGATTTTAAGTCATATTTAAGCTTCCAAAAATTAAAAGGCCCGTTAAATACAACTTGAGCTTTGCCCGCACCAGAAAATTCAAACGGTAAGTGAAATTTTTTGTTTAAAATATAAAACACGTCCTCTCCATTTAAGTTACTAGAATTAAGATTACCGTCTAGGCTTGAATCGGTAAAATTTAAGTGCAGAAATCCATTGATGTCAGATTTCCCAATAACGCCGGCCAATTGATTAAATTTCAGGTTTGCATTTTTATATTCGAGAGCGGCATTTAAATGACCTAAATAGAAGTCATTAATGACCGTATTATTCATTGAAATATTGGCATTAATAATGCCGGACTGAGAGTCTCCTTGGGTTGAACCCTTGATTTTAAGTTGTCCTTTAATATTGAGATCTGCCAAGGATTCCACATCATCAAAATTTAATGAGGGCGTTTCAAAATTAAAATCAAAACCACTTTTGAAATCTACTTGGCCAGAGCTTTTACCCGTGGAGCTGCCAATTTGCACATCAGTCACATATCTGAAGCTTTGTTTGCTGAATTGCGCCTCGCCATTTAGCCGAACCTGTTTTAATTTCACAATGTGTAAGGTATCCGTTTTTGTCGGTTTAACCCAAATATTTTCAATAACTGTATGCACCTTGCAGGTGGCAATTAAGTTTGCTTGCCAGGCCCCAGAACAAGTAGCTGTTCCATCGGCCAAAAACCCTGCAGGCACGGCAGTTAGGCCTATTGTCATAAATAATTTTTGTAAATTAAATTTGTCAATTTCAATAGCGGCTGTATATTTATAAGGAGCGTTATTTTCTATTTTAACATTTTTAAGTGAGGCGAATCCGGCGGGGTGTTCAAGCTTTATTTCACTTATTTCAGTCAGGTTATTTTTTATTGTGGCTTTAATTTGCGCTTGCCCAAGTTTAAACTGTTCCAATATAACCTGCGATGTTGAGATATCAATGGCGCCATTAATTCTGTCATAGGTCTCAATATTCAAATTTCCTGACGTTTCAATAAAACCAGCAATTGCGGGAAGACGTTGTTTTTGGGGAAAAAGCAGCAATAAGATACTACGTAAATCCTGCAGCTTAAGCTGGCTATTAAATTTAATCTGACCTTGGGGTGCGGTGACAAGATTTTCAATATTTTCAAATTTTGCGGTTAGCGAAACCTCAGAGTCTAAAGTGCGTATTTGAAATTTATTAAGTTGCAGTTCGTTCGCATTAATAGAAGTCTCAATCTCAGCTTGGGCCATGAATGAATTTTTTTTATTCTGAGAAATTTCAGCATTTAGCTGAACAACTGATAACGCTAAATATTTTTTATAATTTGAAAGTGAAATTAAAGGTACTCTTAATTTAATTTGCGTTTGCGGCGCTATTGTTGTTAGTTGAATTTCTGAGTTATAGATAACTAAGCGATCAATCGGAATCATATTCGTATATTTGAAGAGCATCTCAACGGGAAGAATTATTTTTTTTTCTGAGCTTTTAAATTTTAAATCATAACTCCAACGAACGTCTTCAAATGTAAGTTTTGCAATATTTAAGTGCCCAACAATTAAATCGAAAATATCGAGCTGAACGCTAACTTTATTAGCTACAAACGGCGTCAATAATTCTGAATTTTTTTTGAACTCCACTTGCAAACCGTCGGCAAGTAATTGTAACTTTAGTATTGATAAATCAATTTTATTAACTTTAAGAGTTAGTATATCCTGAGCAGAATTGATTTTAGGTATTTGGGCAGTAATTAAATTAATGGCCAGAGGTTTTAATAGTTGAGTCCAAAGCAAATTAAGCAGGAGTATAAGTAAAATGGGGGTTGCATATAAACTAGCGCGACTTAGTTTAGTCATGAATTCCTCCATTCATGAATTAAAGCTTCAGTTGCGCGATAAGAGGAAACCTTTGCGGACAAAGATTCAAGTAGTTGTAGTGCAATCTGTTTTTGTCCTAAACCATAATAGGCCTGAGCTTTAAGGTAGATTGCGCCGTAGGTAGATTCTGGCGTGGTGGTCATTTTTTTTTCAAGAGACTCTATATGTTTTAATAGATCTAAAAACCGCGCCGATTCGAAAAGTATTTCGGCTTTGAGCCATTCACTGGCAAAAGTTTTTGGTGATTTATTAATAAGCTCTAAACTTAAATCATAAAGATCAAACTGCAGTGCGAGCATAGTTAAATTATAAATTTGTTCAGGCGCCTCTATTTGTAGGCGGTCAGCTAAAGTATTTATATGTTTTTTTAGGTTTGCAATAAATGTTTCCGTTTCCGTAGTAACAGTGTCAAAAACTCTTTTTGAATACTTTCTAGTGGCGGGGCTCCTGATGCGCGTCAGAATTTCATCGGCTTTTTTTTCTAAATGCGCCTGGTGCAGTAATTTGACTTCGATATCATGGGGAAATATTTTAATTAACTGCTGCAGAGTCTGTTCTTCTTGCTCGCGCAATTGATACAGACGGTTATGATTAAGTTGTGAAATAAATTTAGTTTTAATTTGCATGCGTTCATTTTCAAATTCATTTTTTTTAGTGATTAAATAAGTGGATAAATGAGGAAGGGCGTTAACTAAAATTGGAGATTTACAGGAGTTCTCTAAGTTTTCAGTCTCACTTAAGTAGGAATCGACAAGGTCAAGAATGTCTTCGGAGAGGTGACTCTGGTTTTCTAAGTAGGCTTGTGCAAAAGAACCCCACGGAAAATCCGATAAAGATTCTTTTTTTAAGCAACGTAGATAAAATTTAAAAAGCAAATCTGTACGGCCGGCGCTGGTTAAAAAATGACTAAGACTTTCAATTTCAGAAGGGCTCAGCACATCGTTTTTTTCATATTTTGAAATTATTTCGGAGCAGATAGTTTCAAGAGTTGTTCCTTCTTGAAACCAGGTGTTTATTTCAAGTTCAAAACTATTGTTACCGGCCAAGTCTCAAGCCTCTGCCGTTTCTGGAGATTTTAGTTGATATTTTTTTGAAACTACTTTTGATTAACGCGTTCAACATATGCACCTGACTCTGTATCGATTCTTAACAGGTCCCCTTCGCTAATGTGCAATGGCACTCCCACCACAAGACCGCTTTCCATTGTGGCAGGTTTTGTCGCGCCGGTGACGCGGTCCCCTTTAACTCCAGGGTCAGTTTGTGCTACGCGTAGATTAACAGCTTTTGGAACATCTACCACCACAGGTTTGTCGTTATAAATAGTGATCACGACATTTAAATTTTCAGTTAAATAGTTTTTTGACTCTCCAATTTCGTGCGCCATCATACAGATTTGCTCGTAATTGGTTTGATTCATAAAGTTGTAACCGTTTTCATCTTTGTATAAAAATGTCATTTCAACATTTTCAACATTGGGCACTTCAAATTTTTCGCCAGATTTAAAAGTCCGCTCAAGGTTGGTACCGGTCAGTAGACTGCGCATTTTAGTTCGTGAAAACTGATTACCTTTTCCCGGTTTAACATGTTGAAAGTCAACGATGCTGTAGGGTTGACCATCAACCATTAACTTAAGACCCTTTTTGAAATCAGATGTATCATACATAATTCGCTCCAAACTATTGATATCTAAAGTCTAAATGACGAAAATTAAGCTCGCAACAAATCGCTTTTAATTACTTCGATTCTGCGCAGCAACATTTTTAGGGCGGCAATTTGTTTTTCTTTGACTATTTTTTTCCGTGATAGAGAGGCATTTGCTACGGATCTGGGCAGTAGCAAATCCGCACTTTCATAAATTGACAACTTAAGCTTTCTAGATTCGATTTCAGGATGGACAGCGTAATTTATTGAGCACTCATTAAGCAGACTCATTGCCTTTTCATTTTCATTTCGAACAATTAGGGCATCAATATAAGATAATGTGCGGATAAGGGCCTCATCCGGAGGCGCCCACGTATCACTAACCAAAGTCGTTATATTCTTAGAATCTTTAAAGCTTTCCGGTAATTTTTTCATTTGAAAAAGTTCCGCTTCATACTCATCGGCTGTTAGCAGTTCAAGTTTAGCCACGGCTCTGCGTGCCCGTGGGTGCTTAGGGTTTAAAAATAATACTTTTTTAAAAGCAAAGAGCGCCAGTTTACCATTTTTAAGCTCAAGGTGAGTTTCGGCCAGCTCTAGCCAGGCTTTCCAATTATCACTGGCTAATTTTGTGGCTTCGGTTAAAGCGGTAAGCGCTTCGTTAGCTTGTTTTTTCAATTTAAAAATCCGTCCTAATAAAATTAAGCCGCTAATTGATCGTGGATGAAATTTTAAGCCTTGTTTAACCAGAGCTTCGGCCTCATCAGTCATTTCGCGAGCAAGATAAAGTTCGGCAAGTTGCGCAAATAGTGCAGATTTAGGATTTTGCTGCAACTCTTTTTGTAGATCCGCTATTTCATCTTCTTGTGTCATATCTAAAAAAATCGTCTCATTATATTGACTGAAAGAAAAGCAACTTATTCAATAAGCTATGATTATTTTAGGAATTGACCCAGGGTCGCGCTTTTTAGGTTATGCCGTGCTATCTGTTGAGGCTTATAAAATGAAGGCTATTGATTATGGGGTTCTTAAGTTTGATGCAGAGATTGCACTTACGGAAAGACTGCAGTCTATCGGAAAAGGCGTGCGCGAGCTTCTTGAAAAATACAAACCAGATCATATGTCGCTTGAAAAATTATTTTTAGGAAAAAATGCAGACAGTGCTTTTAAAATGGGCCATGCCAGAGGCGTGATTATTTATGAATCTTTACTCGCCAATTGCCAAGTGCACGAATATGCTACGAGAGTGGTTAAAAAGGGCATCACCGGAAAGGGTGGAGCCGAAAAAGAGCATGTAAGAATGGTCGTGCAAAATCTGTTACAGATTAAGCCAATAAAATCATTAGATGCCTCTGACGCCTTAGCGATGGCGTGTTTTCATGCCACTCAGCTAAGAGTTTTACAAATGAAAGAACGGGAATTAGCATGATCGGACTTTTAGACGGTACAGTTTTTGATGTATTAGCAGACAGTTTTATTTTATATGTTAATGGTGTTGGCTATGATGTTTCAGCATCAACACAAACACTTTCTGATGTGCAGATGCTTCTGGGTCAGCAAATGAAAGTTTGGGTTTATTCGCATGTGCGTGAAGATGCCTTTCAGCTTTTCGGCTTTTTAACTAGGCCCGAAAAAGAATTTTTTATTCAATTATTAAAAGTAAACGGCGTTGGTCCAAAATCGGCCTTAGTGGTGATGTCAGGGGCTCGCTTAAATCAAATTCAAGAATGGATTGAGGCAAGCGATGCAAAGGCGCTATCATCACTTCCAAAGGTCGGAAAAAAAACGGCAGAGCAAATTATTCTGACATTACAAGGAAAGCTTGTGCGCATTGAAACCAAAACGAATGGCCCTAAGCCGAATGAAACTCACCGGCAAATATCCTCGGCCTTAACAAATTTGGGTTTTAAAAATCAAAATGTAGATCAATTTGTAACCACACTTGCACCAAACATTACTATTGAAGATGGCGTCAGAGAAGGTCTTAAGAAACTATCGGGGCAATTATAATGAGAGACCTAAAGTGAGAGACCTAACCAGCGAGATTCAAGAATTAGATATAAAATGGGAAAACAAATTAAGACCCCATACTTTTGAAGATTTTCCCGGCCAACATGACGTAAAAGAAAAAATAAAAGTTTTTGTGCAAGCCGCAAGCCAAAGAGGGGAGCCGCTTGATCACACACTTTTATTCGGCCCACCTGGTTTGGGTAAAACCACTTTAGCGCAAATCATAGCGCATGAATTAAAAGTAGATATTAAAATAACCTCTGCTCCGGCCATTGATAAAAAAGGCGATCTGGCCGCCATTTTAACCAGCCTCAAGCCCTTCTCTATTTTATTTATTGATGAAATTCACCGCTTACCACGCGCAATAGAGGAGTATCTTTACACCGCAATGGAAGATTACTACATCGACATTATTACCGGCGACGGACTGGGGTCGCAATCGATGAAGTTTCAACTTGTGCCCTTTACACTTGTCGGAGCCACCACGCGCGCGGGGCTATTAGACAATCCATTCAGAGATCGATTCGGCATTCAAGAGCGCCTGCAGTTTTACGACCGCGATTCGCTGGGCCAAATTTTAACTAGATCAGCCCAAATTATGAATTTAGTTTTAGCCCCCGAAGCCGCCGGAGAATTGGCGCGACGTGCGCGCGGAACGCCACGTGTGGCGAACCGCTTGTTAAAGCGCGTGCGTGATTATGCCGAAGTCAAAGGTGACGGCACCATTACTAACGATATTGCTATTTATGCACTTGATCAGTTGGGGGTAGATAAAAACGGACTGGACGAAATGGACAGACGTATTTTAAGAATTATTGCCGAAAAATACGATGGGGGCCCCGTGGGTATTGAAACTTTATCTGCGGCCTTGGGCGAAGAGTCTGAAACCTTAGAAGAAGTCTACGAGCCTTTTTTAATTCAGGAAGGTTTCATTCAAAAAACACCACGCGGGCGAATGCTGACCAGCTATTCTAAGCAGTTGAGTTTTGGGTCTTGAGTCTTGAAGTGGTATGCGCTACACTAATTTCTTATGTTTTATCAAAAAACTATACGAAAATCTGTTCAGGTTGAGGGTGTCGGAATTCACTCTGGAGAAAAAACCACATTAACTTTTAAACCAGCACCCGCTAATACCGGTGTTTATTTTGTCAGAAATGATCTGCCGAACCGACCTTTTTTAAAGGTTTCAGCGCAGAATGTGCAGGCGGTAAGTTATCAAACAACTTTAGGTGGGGCGCACTTTCAGGTAGCCACAATTGAACACTGTGTTTCAGCACTTTCAGCTTTAAGAATAGATAATATTTATATCGAGCTTGATGGACCTGAAATACCCATTTGTGATGGAAGTGCGCAGTTTTTTTTGGAGGCCTTATTAACGGCTGAGCTTATAGAACTTAATGAGCCCCGAAAATACTGTTATATAACGGAGCCCATATCCTACTCTGAAGGTGATAAGTCCGCCTATGTTCTGCCTTATCACGGTTTGCGCTTGTCAATTAGCATTGATTTTTCACATCCGGCTATTGGACTGCAGGCTCTTGATGTTGAGGTTAATGAGCAGACCTTTGTACGTGAGATTGCCAAGGCGCGGACTTTTGGTTTTTTAAAAGATGTGGATGTTTTAAAAGCTGCGGGATTAGCCAAAGGCGGAAGTCTGAATAACTGCATCGTATTAGATGAGAGTAAAGTCATTAATGCTGAAGGCTTAAGATTTGCTGACGAGTTTGTGCGCCATAAGGCCTTAGATGCGCTTGGCGATTTAGTAACTCTTGAGATGCCGCTGATGGGGCATGTGGTTTTAAATAAGGCCGGCCATGATATTATGAATAAATTAATAAAAAAAATAGTAGCAACACCCAGCGCATATAGATTTGTTGAAATGGGTGCCGATATCTCGAGCGAGGCAAAAAAAATCGCAAATTGGTCTTTAGTTTAGATTTGCTTTTCAAAGGCTCAACTGGTAATTTTTTAAATCAAATCAAATGGGAGCCTTTATGATTATCGGAGTGCCAAAAGAAATTAAGATCAGTGAAAACCGGGTGGGCATGACTGAAGCCGGCGCTAAACAGCTAACCAAAGAAGGGCACTTGGTCATTGTAGAAAAAGATGCGGGTGTGGGTAGCAGCATTACGAATGATCAGTATGAAAAAGCCGGCGCTAAAATTATTGATAGTAAAAAAGAAGTTTATGCAAAAGCGGATATGATTATGAAAGTTAAAGAACCACTTCCTGATGAGTATGAAATGTTGAGGGAAAATCAAATTCTTTATACCTATTTGCACCTAGCTGCAGAACCTAAGTTAACAAAAGTGCTAGCTGAGCGAAAAGTTAAAGCTATTGCTTATGAAACTATTCAGCTAGAAAATGGCTCGTTACCCTTGCTAACGCCTATGTCTGAGGTGGCAGGAAGAATGGCCACGCAAGTGGGCGCCTTTTACCTACAGAAAGACCACGGCGGTAAAGGTATTTTGCTCGGCGGGGTTACGGGGGTCATGCCAGGTAAAGTTACTATTATCGGCGGGGGTGTCGTGGGAACCAACGCCGCTAAAATGGCAATAGGTCTTGGCGCTCAGGTGACAATTTTAGATGTCAGCACGGCAAGGTTAGAATATTTAGATGATATTTTTAAGGGTCGTTGCCAGACGCTTTACTCAAATGCAATTAACATTGAAAACTCAGTTACGGATGCAGATTTAGTTGTTGGAGGCGTACTGATTACAGGACAGAAGGCCCCTATGCTTGTTTCAAAAGAGATGATTTCCTCCATGAAAAAAGGTTCTGTGGTGGTGGATGTGGCTGTTGATCAGGGCGGATGTATTGAAACCTGCCGTCCCACTTCGCACACGAGTCCAACTTATGAAGTTGAGGGCGTGATACATTATTGTGTGCCCAATATGCCAGGAGTGGTTCCACGAACTTCAACTTATGCTTTAACTAATGTGACTTTAAAGTATGCCTCACTGCTTGCGGGTATGGGTGTAGAAGATGCTGTTGCTAAAGACAAAGCCCTGATGAGGGGGCTAAATGTATACAATGGGTATGTTTGTTACGAGCCCGTAGCCAAAGATTTGGGTATGGAATTCAGAGCATATAAAATTTAGGAGTAGCTATTAATTAGTTATTAATTAGCTTTTGTGACTATTGGAAAATTAACAAATGAAATATCACTAGCAACGGCTTTGCTGTAATACAAAAGGCTGTCGTCGGTGTTATTTATTTTGGCTTCAAATAGGGCTCGTACATAGTAGTACTCACCTTGTCCGATTTCGGCCATTTTAATTTGAGCTAACTCGGCGGTAATTTTATCTGTAGCCAGCGCATAATTATTATAGAATGCGCCATGTATTTTAATCCAAAGAAAATAAAAGTGTATGAGATCGCTGGTGTTAATCAAAGTGGAGTATTTATTTAGTACAGCAAAAGCCTCCAGTGGTCTTTGTTCTAAAAGATATTTTTTTGTAAGTTTAAGGTCAGCGGCTTGATTGTTTGCGCTGGCAACTCGAGTTGGGGGTGCCGTTTGAGTTACAGGTTCGATTTGCATCATTTCATCTTTTACAAGTACCACCCCGGTTAACACTAAAAAATGCAGCAGTCTTGTGCTTTCACTGTCAGATTTGGACATTCTTAAGATCAGATCTTTATAAGCTAAACATTTATTGGAATATTTTTGAAGTTTTTCACAAGCGGGCCAGGCTAAATCGAAGCTTTCAAGAACCGAGAGCTCCTCATTAATTATTGGTATAAAAAAATATTTCTTAGCGTAATAATCAGAATATTTTTTAAGCCATTCGGGCTGATAATATTGAAAGAGCATGGCATACAGAATTTCATAATAACCTGAATGGGTAACGAGCGCTTTTTGATTAGCGCTGTCCGCAAAATTAAAACTGACGGCAATTAGCGTATCGGTCATATATTTTGCCAAGCGGAGTTTTGATTGTTTAAATAAAAGCAGTTCAAGCTGTCTTTCGGTAATATATTTTTTTTCTATGAGATGACGTCCAATTTGTTGCCCGGAGAGTTCTTTCATAATTTGCTGAAGTTTGTCTGCGGACAGTATTTCTTCTTGAACAATAAGATTTCCAATTAAATTTTGTTGATCCGGAAAATCTATTTTAACAATAGCTCCGTCAATAAAAGTGACGCCACTGAACTCATCATTTTCATTTATTACAATTAAATTGCCAGAAAATTTACTACGAATAACAAAACCTAGAATAAAAACTAAATCATAACCGCTGATTTTTTCGATATTCTCGAATAACTTAACTCGCTGGCGACTTGTTTTATTAAAGTCGATCAAACTCAATAAAAAATCAATCTTTTCAGATTCCATGGGCTCCTGTATTATATATCTGCATTTGGTTTAGTATAATCCACATGTTATATGTGTTTATAGAAAAAGATAGAATGACAGTCTAATACTGGACCAGTGCGTAGAGTATCTAAGAGCTTAAATAAGTTATTTAAACCAAATATTGCCCCAGTCTTCAGTTTTGAGTACGGGTATTCTGAACTTTGCTAATCTAGCGACAGTATCCTTGTGGGGGTGTTTGTATTTAGCGTAACGGGCTGAGGCTATTGAAAGACGCAGGTTCGGTAAATGATTCAATAAGTGAGGCCCTGTACTTGTGCGACTGCCATGATGTCCTAAAATTAAAATTTTGGTGGCAGTAGGCTCTGCAAACTCAGTCACCCATAATTTTTCTTGTTGAACAGGAGAGTCACCTGTTAATAATACTTTTTCGGTATAAAAAATCAATGATGAGGCATTCATATCTTTAGCGGTAGCGGGGGTCCATATTTTCAAGGCAGTGTCGCTTTTTTTACAAGTAGGAATATTCAGCGTAAATATTTTTTGCACAGGTTTTTTGGTGTGACCGAATTCGGGCCAATTTAGCCAACACAGCTTAGGAATAGATTTAGCCAGACTTGGAATATTTAAAAAATGATCATAATGCCAATGGCTTAGGTTCAGTTTATTGAGTTTATACCCACAATAATTTAATAGCGTTTTTTTAATAGTTTTAAAGCTTCCGAATTCTCCACCGGCATCATAGTGATGGCACTCATCAGGTAAGATATGCGTGACCCACAGGCCCTGGCCTACATTCCAAACCACCCAGTTGTTTATATACACCGGACTTTCGGCAAATTTAATTTTAAATGTAATCATAAAGACAACAAGAAAAAAATATATTTTCATAGATAAGTTGAACCTCTTTTTTTATTAATATGTATAAGATGGAATACCGAGTGCAGGCTTAAAATCAGACACCAGTTGTAAAAAACCAAATTTGGAGGCAGATCAGCTATTTGTATTTTATAATCAAGTTCAAGATTTTGTAAAATAGATCCAAAAATTGATATTAAAAAATCAAAAAGTGGGCTTAGAAAATTAAAAAATAACACCAGTAAACCCAGTGGAAACAAAATAAATTCCAATACCGGTGCCAAAACAAGATTCAAAAGTATCACCACTGGGCTGGGAATTTGAAAAAATATGACAGTGGGTAGTAAGGTAATAAAGAACAAACTTTGTTTAAAGAGTGGTGAGTTCTGTTTAAAAAAAGTTTCGCTTAGCACCACCAGAAATGCGGCGATCCAGCTCATCTGTAAACTAAGAGAGGTGATCCAGCTGTAATTAAAACTTAAAGTCGTAGCTCCGATAATAAGTAATTTAAAATGTGCGGGCCAAAGTATATTTTTACGAATCAAATAGAAATTTAAACAAAAAGCGATCAGGCATCTGGTTACGGGCGCATTCAGATCACAGGCAAAGCCATAGCCCACCAAAATAATAAAGATTAACATTTGGTGGCAGTTAATTTTATTTAAAATAGTTTCGATAAGTACTAAGTGGGCTCCTGAAACAACAAATAAATGAATGAGACCTGAGGAAATATAAAATTGTGAGTTACTTAAACTTGAAAAATTTTCTGCACAAACTAGGGCTTTAAGTTCGGCTATAGAAATGGCGCTGTCTGGTAAACTATTAATGCAAAAAAGATGGGCCCTTTCAGCAAGCGGTGTAAAAAATTCATGAACCGAAAAGCGGATCAAGCTTAGCGTCAGTAATGAAATTATTAGCAAAGAGAGTAAAACCATACGCTCTTATGCAATTTTTATGAGCGCCAATTTAAGTTTTTATTTAAGATTTATAACAAAAACGCTATTTTTTTAAAAAATATTAATAATTACAAAGGCTTAGTTGTGGCTACAACTCTTGCAAAGCGCTCAAAGCATTGATAATCAGTAGGTCTAAAGTCTAGAATTTGTGGTTTTAAACAATAGATGTGGATAAGTCTGATCCGGATGATTGATTCAAATTAAAATCCATATAAAATAATTACAAGAGGTTCCAACATGTCACAGCATAAAATTAAACTCTTGATTCTTTTGTGTTTATTTTCTTCAAGCAGTTTGTCTGCAATTAAATCTGAAAATGAAAAATTAATTGAGGAATTAACTGGCCAGACTGCAAAACAGGCCACCGCAATATCAACTCGGCATCTGCAAGCAGGCCTAAAGGCCTTTGAAAATAAAAATTATATCATAGCCTTGAAACACTACAATACGGTGATTATTAAACATTCAAAATCTAAAGAAGTTCGTTCTGCCTACCTAGCAAAATCAAAGTTATATTTTGAAATGGGTCTTGATGAGCAAGCACAGCTCAACAGTAGACTAGCAATTCAACAATCAGGCAATAATATTAAGAAATGAAAAAAAAACACTTATTAGCACTTATTTTTATTTTTAATATGCCACTTATGGCTGAGGAAGTTATTTCGGAAATAAGTACTGTAAAGAAATTAACGCGCGAAAAATCAGCGCTGACTACGGCCCCTAATGAGAGTAGTTCGTTTATTGGTGATCCACATAATATTGATCCATTAAAGGCCAATCAAGATAACATCAAAGAGGATAACGAGCCAATTTTGGAAGATATCAGGCAAGTTTCAGAAGCAAATACAAAAGCAAATACTAAGAAATCGTCCACCTCCGAAAATACGTTAAAAAAAAATAAAAAATCTGATCTAAATCCCGATGCTCCCGATCTGAATTTAGAAAAAAAATTTCATAATGTTTATAAAAGCTATAATATTAATCCGACGGCGGATGATATCTGGGCGGCGGCTACGTCTAAACAGACATTAAGAGAATACATCGTACAAAAAGGAGATACTCTTTGGTCTATTAGTAGAATTTTATTTGGAGATTCAAGTTTTTGGCCAAAAATTTGGGCGCTTAACAAACAGGGGATACTGAATCCTCATTTTATTAGTCCTAAATCTAAAATTTATTTTTATATGGGTGATGAGATGAACGGCCCCTCTTTGGCTGTAAATTCTTTAGCACAACCGGGGGCGGGCGGAGAATCAGCTGATTCGGAGAACATTGGAATTAGCTCTGGTGTTATACCAGACAGTTTGCCTCTGTATCGTAATGAAGCCTATTTTGGTAAAAAGCTAAAATCTGATATTAAAATAGATTTTGGTACCCCCCCAAGATTTGACTTTGAGAATACCAGTGAAATATATATTACAGATCACCCAATTAAACCCGATGTAAAAATTGAAATTGGTGAAACCACTAAGTTCAGATGTTATGAGGGCCGAATTTTGAGGGATATTAAATTTGTTGGGAAATTGGTTGAAGATTATGAAGTTTACGAGCCACTTAATAGTTTTAAAACGACAGTTGGTACGATGTATGCTTACCGCGCCTATGGCCGGGCGAGGCCCTACCAAATAAGAAAACTAAAATTGTATGATTGTGATGGCATTTTGGCTACTGATTTAGTAATTATTCCAAAAGAAAAAATACAACTTTTGAAAAACAGAAAAGTTTCTATTACGAATAAAGCGACAATTATTGGTGGACCAGATGTCGTGGAACAAAGACTTTTTGTTCCCAATCAAATAGCCTATGTTGATTTTGGCGCTAATGAATTCGTTGTTGGAGAAAAATATAAAACGATGTCGCAAGTTACAGATGAGATCAACGGCCATTTCAAGGTTATTCAAAAATATGGTTCTTTTGCTGTAGTTTTACTTACAGACGTTAACGATGTAATTGAAATTGGTGACAAAGTTATTATAAGTGCGCCGCACGAGTAGGATTCCCTTAAATAAGGGAGCCTATTAAGTGGCCCAATATTTGAAGTACTTGGGCTTATGGAAAAAGCCGTGCTATTTAAAATCATACAGAGAAAACTCAAGTTCCGAAATCCGGAAAGTCTGACCGTTTTACCAAAAAACTTCATGTACACCGAAAGTGAATACAATGCCGCGAAGTCTTACATTCAAGATTTAGCAAAGTATAATATAAGGTACACACACCCGGAAAAGGACGATTACCCTGAAAAATTTTTTATGATGAAAGAGCCGCCCCTATTTTTTGAATACATTGGTGAGCCTATTTGGCAAAATTATGAGTTTATTTCCGTAGTGGGTTCACGGGAAATCCATACCATTACAGAGCAATGGATGCGGCTACATTTATCAGAATTTGTAAAAAACGAAAATGTAGGAATTGTGAGTGGCGGCGCTAAAGGTGTGGATCAATTGTCTCACTTAATAGCTATTAAAAATAAGGCACCTACTATCTTTATATTACCCAGTGGTCTGTTGCATTTGTATCCAAAAAGCTTGGCTTCAATTCGGTCTGAATATAGGAATCAAAATATTTGCTTTATTTCCGAGTTTGAAATTCATCAAGCTTTGCATAAATCGCATTTTTATTTTCGCAACCGCTTGATTGCCGCCCTTGGAGATTTAACTTTAGTAGCTCAGGCCTCGTTAAAAAGTGGTAGTTTGCTGACTGTGCATCATTGCCTTGAGATTGGTAAGCCCGTTGTAACTATACCGGCGCATCCAGAAATGTCGGGCTTTGATGGTAATCTTAAACTGTTATATGAGGGCGCTTATTTAGTGCGTGATTCCACTGATTTGCGCGAATTTTGGCGAGCTGAAAACTGGCCTAGCTAGACCTTGGTTTATAGGCCACAGCATAGGTAGTGCTAAAGTAGAGAATTAAGCACTAGTCGTAGTGGTTCTGAAAATAAATATAAAAAACATAAAAAAAGTGAAATTTTCTAAAAAAAGCCTTTGAAATTATTTAAAAACTACTTCTAAATGTAGATAAGGGAGGGGCGATGTGGTCAAGGATGACCCCGGTTGTACGGATGCAACTGCATCGTTCCATTTTAGTCTCCATTTTAGTACATATTACATCTGAATTAATTCCACGCTCTTTTTAAGTGAAACAACCCAAAAACTAAGAATAAAATATTGGGTAACCACAGGCCTAACCAAGTATTTATCTGATTTGATCTGACTAAAGATTCAAAGCTTAGGTAAATAATCCAGTACGCAATAATAAAACCAATTGATAAAACTAATCCAGAAGATTTGCCGCTGCGTCTATTTGTAATAATGCCAAAGGCAAGTCCTAAAACACAAAAGACCATGCAGCCTGCCGACAAGGCCCAACGTTTGTGATATTCAATATCAAATTCTTTACGCTGGTCAACGGAAAGTGAACTTGTTTTTCGTAGCGACCGCAATTCATTTAAATTTAGTGAAGAAGTGGTTTTTTGTTTTTCTTGTAATTTAATGGGGTCACTGAGCAGTATATCATAAGAGTCAAAGTTAATAACCGTATGTGTTTCTGTACGCCGATGAATTTGACCACTAAAAAGGCGGAGCAGCACGGAGTGTCCGGGGCGGGACTGATCAGGAATGATCTGCCCTTCTGCCGCGACAATAGTGAGTGGTGTATCGGGTGTTTTTTCATCATAAATAAATAAATCTTCCAATAGCCCATTTTGAGAATCCACTTTATTGGCGTAGACCACCATATCAAAAAAACCTTCAGAAAAAGTTCCGGCTTTTACCGAGGCGGCGGCTTTAGTGCTGCTTAAGCGGTGAATTAAAACTTCAAATTGCCGGTTGCCCCACGGGGCCAGATAAAAAGAAGTCTGTGAAGAAATAATTGTGACAATAAAAGAAAAAACCAAAGCAGGTAAAACAATTGAGCGGGTTTTAACACCACATGATTTAAAGGCAATAATTTCGGAATCCATTGAAAAGCGATTATAAGTTAATAGCACCGCAAACAATAAACTCATGGGGAACAATATCGGCAAAAATGAGATACTCATATAACCCATAATTTTTAACATTATGGATCCTTTAATACCGTGCACCAATATAAACTCAGTCAGGCGAAGCGCCTGAAACATTAATAAAACTCCGATAAACACAAAAACGCCTAATAAAAAGCTAGGGACTATCTCTGATAATAAATAACCGAATACACGTCTATTTTGAAACATATTGGTCTATATTAAACAATTTCTTTGCACAGGTCATGAAGGGTCTTTTAGAATAATAGACCAATGGATAGAGTTTTATTAATTATTGATGATATTCAGTACAGTCGGCATATCGAAATGACCTTAAGGAAGGTAGGATTCGATATAGAGTCGATTAATAATGAATTTAATATGAATGACAGTATATTAAGTTTTAACCCCGATTTTATAATTTGTCGTGGATCTAGCAGTCGCTTATCTACATTAAGCGTAGGGCGCAAGCTAAAAGATTCAAACACTAAATTTAATGGAAAAACTATTTTAGTATTTCCTGAAGGCATTAAAGTATCGGCAGATGATTTAATGCAGCTTAAATTGGATTTGTTGCTTTTTGATCCTGTAAGTACATTAAAAATAGCAATTCATTTGTTTTCATTTTCAGAACATAATTATGAATTTATAAAAGATAAATTACTTAAATTTGCCATAACAGACAGTCAGTTTCGCAGTTACGAGCAGCAAATTTTAAAAAATGCCGGGCTTACTTTAGATTCTGAAATACAAGTTATTTCAGGTATGGAATACAAGCCAATATTAAGAGTTATGGATGGCCCATCTTCAACGGCAGCGTTGGCGGGGGTTCCTAGTCATGAGGAAATAACATTAGAAAAAATAAATAAAATTAATCAGGAATTGAAAGCGGCGGAGCAGGAACTGCCATTAAGGATAGATACGTATAATCATATGGTTAAAAACCTAGAACAAGACCCTAATTTTGGCCTAAAAAAGTGGCAAACGAAAAAAGCTGTGAATCAACTGCGTAAAGACTTAATAAAAGAACAAAAAACTGATATTAAAGATGAACAAGATCTTAATATTGAAAAAATTAAGTTTGCGCAGGCTTTATTTGAAAAAAGTAATGTAAAAAAGTAATGTAAAAATTTAAGGAGAACCCGATGGCACAAAACACGTTACCCGTAACTGACACCTCTTTTGATAGTGATGTCATAAAATCGTCAAGCTTGGTCTTAGTAGACTTCTGGGCTGAATGGTGCGGACCCTGTCGCTCGTTAGCGCCAAAATTAGAGGAAATTGCAGTTGAAATGACGGGCAAAGTTAAAATCGTAAAAATGAATGTTGATGAAAATCCACTGACCCCGAGTCAATTGGGAATTCGTGGAATTCCCGCGTTATTATTATTTAAAAATGGTAAACAGCTAGGTGAACTGGTGGGCAATCAACCAAAAGATAGTATAACTGAGTTTATAAATTCGAACCTAAAATAGCTAGCGAAAGCAACAGCGCGAAGTGTATTTGGCATCAACTGTAGAGCCATTAAAGGAATCGCAGCCGGCAAGACCAATAATGCGGCCGTAGCTATTGCCAGAATCAGCCACCCACTCCCAATGACCTGTCATATTATTAGGTCCATTGCTTTCTGCCACACACGACATTGTCCATTCGCTTGCAGAACAAAGGTGGGCCTTCGTGGTTTTGTTGTAGCAGTTAGTTATAGCTCCTAGCCACGTATTAGTGGTTTCTTGTGCTGAAGAGATGCAGAAGGCTTCAAGGCTTGCAGATGTGCCGATAAGATGAAATCCAGCAGGGCAACTGGTGCGTCCTATGCCACTCCATTTTAAATTTCCTGAGCCATTTGTGGTTAGCGCGTATCCAGGTTGTCCATCGGCAGTGGGTAGGGTGTAAGTGGTTGATCCTCCGTCAGATGCAGATTCAAATCCAACGTAGCCGGAATTAGTCCCCGAAAGAAGTAACGAGCCTTTAACATCTAAAGCGGCACCTGCTGGAGCATTATTTTTTAAAAGTTTTGCGTTAAGTCCAGCGGAGTACTGTAAAATAAAAAATGTAAAAAATATTTTTAACATAGTTAACTTCCTTCTTTAATTTTAAAATAAACTTCTTTAATTTTAAAACAAATAACGTCTATAGGCAATACTGGATACCAACCCCAGCGCGGTCATTGTGCTGAGCATGCCCGAGCCACCGTAGCTCAACAAGGGTAAGGGCACGCCGACAATCGGCAGTAATCCAATAACCATACCGATGTTAACAAACATATGCCAGAAAATATAGGCCGTTACTCCAACTGTAATCAATGCTCCGAATTTGTCACGCGATTGATAAGCAATTTCAAAACTAATTTTAAATAAAAATGCAAAACTTAACAAAACAACAACACTGCCAACAAACCCCCACTCTTCAGAAAGCACTGAAAATATAAAATCGGTATGTCTTTCGGGTAAAAATTCAAGCTGGGATTGCGTTCCCATTTGAAAGCCTTTACCAAAAAACTTTCCTGAACCCACCGCAATACGTGACTGTATAGAATTGTAGCCCTTGCCTTGAGGGTCTAAATCTGGAGAAATAAAGGTGATCACTCGGCTACGCTGGTACTCTTTAAGGCCGTACTTCCATACTATTGGCAGTGCTATTAAGGCGCCCGTAATTATAATGGCAAGAATGCTTTTTCGGATTTTCGTAAAGTACAACATCGTGCTACCAATAAATAGCAACATCATGGCCGTACCTAAGTCGGGTTGTTTAACCGTTAATACAAAGGGGATTAAAATTAAAATGCAGGGCCAAAACAGGGCCCTTAAGCCCATGCCTTTTCCTTGAGAATTATAACTTATGAGGATTCGAGCGAGAATTAAAATTAAACAGAGCTTCATGGTCTCTGATGGCTGATATCTAAAAAAATGCAAGTCAATCCAGCGCTGACCGCCAAGTACGACTTTACCCTTCAGATCTGTATAAATTAAGGCTCCTACGTTAAGTATATAGATAATCCAGACAAGTTTGCTTATCCAAAGATAATCCAGAAAAGTGAGAATAAAAAATATTGTCCAACCTCCAATTAGCCAGACAATTTGCTGTATAAAAAGTGACTCGACATTAACCGAGTTTGGTCCATGGGTGGCGCTATACAAATTAAATAGTCCCAAAAAATTTAAAAATAAAATGGCACCTATGAGCTTAAAATCTAGACGACTTAAAAAATTTCTTTCATTAACATGTAAACCGCGCAAAGCCATTTTTAATCACCACTGCTTTCTGGAGAAATTATTGTGGCGCGTTTTGGGCCTTTTTTAAGGCCTTCCACGATTAATTCGGGATGATATTTTTTAAAATAGGCTTCCATAATGTCTCGTACAATAGGCAGGGCTGCATGGCTTGAGCAACTGTGCTGAGCTAGTGCGGCCACAATAATTTCGGGTTTATCCCATGGGGCCCAAGCGACAAACCAACCGTGATGGCGCATTTGAATAGGCCGTGAATCGCAAGATTTATAAATTTGGTCGGCCGAGAAACTAACAACCTGTGCGGTTCCCGTTTTTCCGGCCATTTCTACTCCCGGAATGCGCGATGAACGTGCTGTTCCATGAGCGCCATTTGATACACGTCTCATGCCTTCTTTAATGATTTTCAAAGTAGCTGCGTCAATTTTATACCCATTCGGTTGAGTCAGCGTAACATCTCTAACGACTTCAGCAGATTTTTCATATAAGGTGATTCCATCATGATTTACAACTTTTTTTAGAATGAAGGGCTTTACGACCTTACCTTCAGTAGCTATCGCATTGTAGGCTACCGCTAATTGCAGAGGAGTGACCATGACATAGCCCTGCCCAATAGCCAGAGTTAAGTTCTCGCCGGGTTGCCATTCTTCCCTACCTAAAGATTTTTTCCAAACTGAGTTTGGCAGTCGTCCGGGGGCTTCATGGTCCATTTCGATTTGTGTGCGGGAACCCAAACCTAAAAGACTAATATAATTATACATTTTATCTACACCTAGCTTTATTCCTAATTGATAAAAAAAGACGTTACTACTTCTTTCAATTGCGTCATAAACCGTGATATGCCCTTCGCCATTTTTATTGTGGTTATGAAACCAACGATTCCCAAAATACATTTTACCTGGAGCATAGAGTACAGTTTTATCGGTTATAACTTTTTCTTGAAGCGCGGCCATGGCCACGAGCGGTTTAAAGGTAGAACCTGGCCAAAAATGATCTTGAATTACTTTGTTGCGCAAGGGTTTAAAAGGATCGCTCGTTAATTTGTTCCAGATTTTTGAAGAAATTTCTGTAGCAAAAAAATTAGGGTCAAAGGAGGGGGCATTCATCCAAGCCAAGATTTCACCGTTCGACCTCATGGCCACTAAAGCTCCGATGCGTTTTAAATCGGTAAACGATTGAAAAGCGGCCTGCTGGATATCACGATCAATAGTTAAGTAGGCGCTGTTGCCATGTATTGGGTCCAAATCAATTATTTGCTGGCCATAGATATTCGGAATTTCAGTTATGGTCTTGCGTCCATGCGCATCAACCTGAATAAAACTGACGCCATCTTTTCCGCGAATTTTTTCTTCCAGATTCTCTTCCAAACCATTTTTTCCAACGATGTCACCCTGCTCAAAAATAAAATTATTTTTATATTTTTCGTTAAATTTAGAGATTTCTTTTTTTGAAATTTCACCAACATAGCCAAAAATTTGGGCGCCATTTTCGACTAAAGGGTAATGACGAATAATAGATTCACGTATTTCCATGCCAGGGGTATCGAGTCGTATTCTTTTAAGTCTGAAGACCTCTTCGCGAGATAAATTATCTTTTAGGCGAATCGTGGTAAAAGCGCCATTTATACGTTTACTACGCTTAAATTTCTCAATAATTTTTTCAGGATCAATATCTAATATTGGGCCAATTACATTTGCTAATTCTTGAAGGTTTTCAACATACTGGGGGGCCAGCACAACTTCAAATCCCGGCAGATTTTCGACTAAAGTCTTGCCTTCACGATCAAGAATTAGTCCACGTGGAGCCGAAATTTTATTCTGTTTAATGCGATTGTTTTCAGAAAAACGTCGCAGCTCATTTCCTTGAAAAATTTGCAGCCATAATAATCGTAAAATAAAAATAATAAAAGTTATAACAACAAAAATGAAAATAGTGCGGTATCGATTTTGAAATTCTTTAGCTTCGTCCGGATTACTGATATATTCACTCATGGTGAGCCTCATAGGGATCTTTTGATGAGCGAACCCAATCATTTTCATTAAGGATCAAAGTATCTGCCGACTTCAGAATATAGTAAAGAGGGTAACAGAACACAAAATTAATTAAAACCTGCAATAAACGATCTAAAAGCATTAAACTTGTTGGAATATTTTCAAGCACGCCTGAAAGATAATAATAAATTATTTCAAACGAGGTGCTGCCAAAAAGTGTCAAAATTATAAATGAAAAGGCGCCAGTTAGCTGAATGCGATTTTTTATTAGCTGCAATAAAGTGAATACGACTAAAAGTGTTGACCAGAGCATTTTAAGCGGAATACTTGAAAAACCAGTCAAGCAAAAGCTCAAAAAATAAATATAAAAAATTGTGAATAATGGTGGCCATTGAAGGCTAATGAAAATAATCATGATCAGCCAGATTTGGGGGCTAGGTAGCGCGGATACAATATGGGGCCAAAAACTGGTCTGAAATCCACACATAATAAAAAAAATAAAAGTAAAAAAAACAATTTTAAAATAAAATTTTAAACGTTGATTATTCATTTTTAGCAGCCTTGCCTGCATTGTAGACTTGGTCCGCTTCCTTTAAAAAATTTTCTGTACCGGTAGATTTAACAACAAAAACTTCTTCAACTTTGTTGGCATCAACAACAGGCTTAACCTCAATATTAAGCGATGCACTTTTTGTTTTTCTTTCAATATTGTTGATTACACCTAGAGGGAAGCCTTTAGGAAATATATTATCGAGACCCCCAGTTACAATAAGGTCACCATCTTTAATTTCTTCAGTTCGCTCAACATATTGCAGCACGCAGGTGTCTTTGGTTTTTCCTTCAATTAATCCGTGGGCCCTTGTTTTTTGTATAAGTGCATCCACCACAGAATAGCGGTCCGTAATCAACATCACGTGTGATGTTTTGGTTGCCGGTTTGAAAATGTAACCGACAGCTCCAGATACTGTTAGCACGGCTTGGCCTGATTTGAGCCCATGATCAGTGCCCTTATTAATGGTAATGGTATTATGATCAGTTACTAAATTTCGGCCAATGACTTGGGCTGGAATTAATTCCATTTTTGTATTTTTTTGAAAATCCAACAGCGTGCGCAATCTTTCTAATTCGTTTAAATTTTCTGTAAATAGATTGAGCCGGGTTTTTAACTCATTATTCTCGTTTTGCAACTCGTTGTTTTTGGATTTTATATTAATAATATTGATGTAGTTGGAGGTTGTTATCTGTACACCACGACTAAGGCCGAAGAACAGATTTTGTACGCTTTGCGCAAGAAAGACAAAAGGGCGATTAAACCAAGCATTCTGTGTTGCTTTTTGCTCTATATTAATTGATATAAGTGGCAAAGAAAGCACAATCAGCAAAATAACAATTTTTTTTAAATTAAAATTTACAAAGTTCATAGCTTAAACGATAGCAAATAAACTTAACTTTTCAAGTCGAGTCGCTAATTAGTCGCTAATAATTAGATACTTAATTTAATATTTATTTTTTCTTGATTATAATTAAAAATTATGAGGTGATATTGTGCTGTCTAAACAGCTGGCTAAATTGCTGTTTAAATAATTATAGGAGTTTTAATGAAAACATCGTATCAGGCATCAATTTCTAGTAAAATTAAAAGGGGTTTGTCTGATAAAGGAATTACCACCCGTAGTATTGTCGCTTTTTTTATATTTGGCATGATCGTACTTGTTTTTGTTTTGTCGGACCTAGGCGGACGAGGCAAAGGAAGTTCTTCTATGGGTTCTGCGGCGGAGATCAACGGCGAATTGGTATCGTTAAAAGATTTTCAAGATGAGGAAAACCGATTAGCTCAGTACTACTCACAATTAATGGGGGGATCATTTGATTCCGAAATGCAAAGAAATATGTTACGAAATGAAGTCATGAACTCATTAGTGACTAAATCAGCTATTTCCCAAGCCGCTGAAAAAGAGGGCATTTTTGCCACGGATGCAGAAATCAGACATATGATAGCAGAAGAGCTTCCTTATTTTAAAAAAGATGGAGTTTTTCAATCAGATGTTTATAAGTCACTATTGCAAGCTAATAAATTAACCCCAGGGGAGTTCGAAAGCAAGTTGCGTCAAGACATTAAAAATCAAAGATCAAGACAATTGTTTGAATCTTCATTTGGCATGTCAGAGTTGCAAAAAAACATCGAAACGGAATTGCGCTCTTCAAAGCTTAATTTAGATTTTATTCAACTGAGTTCGGCAGAGTTTGTAAAGGCTAATACAGGAAGTACTAATGAGAAATATTTAGCTTTTATTAGTGGCATCGAAAAAGATTTGGCGGCCGGTAAGTCTGAATCAGTGGTTGCACAATTGAATGCCGCTAAGTTTAATTGGAAAGAGACGGGCTATTTTGACATTGCGTCCGAGGTTATTCCCGTTATGAATTCGGCACAAGGTATTAAGCTTGCAATGAGTTTAACTAAAGCCGCGCCGATAGCGAAAAAATTGCTGCGAGAAGGTGATGTGCAATTTCTAATTAAACTTAAAGATATAAAAACAGACAAGGGTGATTTTAAAATTCAAGATCAAAGCCGGCTTGAAAGACAAAAATCTATGGGAGTCTACCAAGCTTGGGTGGATTCATATAAAAAATCTGCAAGTATTGAAGTTAATACAAGCCTAATAAACACAGTTAAATAGCAGTTAAATAGCAGTTAAATAGCAGTTAAATACAGCCTATTTTTTAATTAAATATTCAGGACTGAAGGCCTCAGGGAAGAGGTCACTAAATTTGTATTTAACTTCTGCATTTTTTAAATTAATCAATGTAATTTTGGTATCTGAAGTCGCAAACTCTGAAAGAATCTGCCGGCAGAATCCGCACGGGGGCCAAGGTTCTATTTCATCACTGGCAACATAGACTTCAATCACCCTCATATCAATTTTATTTTCACTGAAAGCCTTCCAAATAGCTACGCGTTCAGCGCAAACGCTTCCACCATAAGAGGCATTTTCAATATTGCAGCCGGTAAAAATTTTACCGTTTGAAAGTAAAATACTGGCGCCGATTTTTTTTGAAGAATAGGGAGAGTAAGAAAACTCCATAGCTTTAATTGCGAGATCTTTCAGTTGAGACTCTAAAGAACGCATGGGGAAACTCCTTTGTTTTATTGGTTAGGGACTTACTTGTGAATACGAGGTTCATACTACAGAATTTTTTCGCGCAATATTTTCACAGAGTTCTTTTATATTTTTTTCAGCTAGAAATTTTTTATAATCTTTTTCAAATTCAAGCGGTGTATACAGCAGGTGTATTTTATTGGCCATTAGGCGCTGTTTTTGGTCCGGATTTAGCGATCTATGCGCCGGTGTATAGAGTAGATATTTTTTGTTTTCAGGTAAGTGAAGATGCAGACTGAAGTTGAGTTCACAGTCAGGGGGGATTACTTCAGTCGGTATTTTTATTAAGTTCTGTTCATTATTAAATTCTAATGTCATTTTATCAGGAGCAATAGGAAAAAAACTAATATTCATGGCACAATTGTTAATGACTACGGATTCATAATAATCGGCATTCTTAGTCATTTCGGTAATAATATCGAAGTCGATAGTATTCATTTCAAAATAATCAAATTCATCAACTTCTTGTAGGTTGTCAAATTGCATTTTAATCCATTCTGTAAAAACGATATCAACTGTTGAAAATTCCAATTCAAATGGTGTGGCAATAATCAGGTAACCACACCATGTATCACTGTAAATTGACATGCAATAAGCTCTATTTTTTATATCTTGCGTAGGCGCTCTCGGTCCGACTTGTCCGACTTGTCCGACTTGCTTTAGCCCGCCGCTTTGAATAATGGTGCCTAGATTATCATTTTCATGATTAGTTATTTGAGTTATACTTCCAGGATTAAGCAAATTGGTTAATCCCTGTTGAATGATGATACTGTTGTTTTCAGGCGCCTGTAGACTATTTAATAAATTCTCTAAAGGGGCCTGTATTTTATGTTGAAATGAGTTTTTTAATTTATCAATGGTCGCATTTGATAAATTCAAATTTTTAGACTGTTTCAAAATGGCATTTTTCTGATTAATGGATTGATTTCGTATAAGTATGTGTTGGCGTTCATGATTATCAGATAGCATTTCTAAATTGCTAAGAGAGTCATCAGTGTCATCAGTGTCAATTTTTAAGCCACTCGATTTTAAATGAGTGATGTTGCTTTTTTTCGGCGGAATTGCATTGTGAGTTGGTGATTTTTTAGGTTTGTGGCCTTCAACAAAGAGCGCTTCCTCTTCTGCCGCCTTTTTGTGTGACTTTAATATGAGTCTTTCAATTGTAGGGCCTGAAAGGGGAGGATACAATTTGGGGTTATGAACACAAATATTTAATTTTCGAGTATCGACCTTTTTATCACTGATGATATAGGGAACAACCAGCGCATTACTGGCTTGTGCAATTAATTTTGGCAAGTTCGTAATAGTTTGATCATCATGATCCCATGCCAAAAAAACAAAATCAGGCTGTATTTCAAAAATTTTTTCAAGTGAACTTTTAACATCGGTTTCGGTAAAAACCTTAAAGTTTCTTTTTCCTAAAAAGCTTTCGATAGCTTTCAGATTATGGCCAAATGATTTAACAAAAAATAGTTTTTTTTTGCCAGAGTCCAACATTCAAATAGTGTACTACTCATTACGTAGTCTACAAATAATACTGTTGAGGGCTCCAGACATTGGTCCTTATTTTTTACAGTATTCACTGGACTTTCGAGGTAATTGATAATAATTATCAATTACATGTGGGTGGATATGTTGCCAAGGCAAATGGAGCAAGCAAGTACAAAAAAACACGAACGCTATAAAGAAGAGGATTTTAAAAAAATTATTCGTTCGATGGGGCTTAAAATCACCCAACAACGTCTGCTTATTATAAATTGTTTGCATGAACCTGATTCAAAATTTGCGGAAAGACACGTGACCGCCCAAGAGCTTTATGAAAAAGTCTGTAAGAAAGACCCTAAAGTAGGTTTTGCAACTGTTTATAGATTATTGCATAATCTGGCAGATAGAAGTTTTGTAACAGAGGTGCGCCTAGGTGGGCAGCCCGCGCGTTATGAATTATCCGGTAAGGATCATCATGATCATTTGACTTGCGTCAAGTGCGGTAAAATTTGCGAATTCGAAAACAAGAAAATTGAAAATTTACAGTTACAGGTTGCGCAGTATTTCGGCTTTAAACTGACTCATCATGTTTTAGAGCTATACGGAATATGTCCAGCTTGTCAGATGAGCTGTGATTGATTACTCTATTCCTATGTCAGAGTTTGAAAAATTTCCACTGCAAGAATTCGATGGAATTGTAATTAAGGGCGCGCGTGAGCATAACTTAAAAAATATTTCTATTAATATTCCCCGTAATAAAATAACCGTGTTGACCGGACTGAGCGGATCAGGAAAATCCTCGCTGGCTTTTGATACTATCTATGCGGAGGGACAGCGCCGTTATGTTGAAAGCTTGTCCGCCTACGCCCGAACTTTTTTGGAGCAACTGAAAAAACCGGAGGTTGATTCTATTACGGGTTTAAGTCCAGCCATTGCCATCGATCAAAAATCAGTGGGTTTAAATCCGCGTTCCACCGTGGGCACGATAACTGAAATATATGATTACTTAAGATTGCTGTACGCAAAAGTTGGCACTGCCGAATGTCCAGTGCATCACATTCCGGTATCTTCACAAACTCCGCAGCAGATTGTCGAGGATATTTTTAAAAAAAGTGAAGGGGAAAAATTTTTGATATTGGCACCTATGGCAAGCTCAAAAAAAGGCGAGTTTTTAGCAGAGTTTCAGAAATGGGCTAAAAAAGGTTTTATTAAAGCTAAAATTGATGGCATTTATATTGAACTTGAAAAAGCGACTAGGCTTGTAAAAACCAAAACCCATGATATTGATTTAGTAGTGGATCAGTTAATACTCAAAGACACGATCAAACACCGGCTCAGCGAAAGCATTAACACCGCACTATCACTAGCCAATGGCCGCGTGGTTATTGAAATGTTAAATGGTGAACGTAAAAATTACTCGTTACATTCAACATGTGCCATCTGTTCATTCAGTTTTCCTGAACTTGAACCTAGGCTTTTCAGCTTTAATAATCCGCGTGGAGCTTGCCGCACCTGCAATGGACTTGGTACGAAAGACTTAGTCGAAGAAGAGCAGTTTGCAGATTCAGAGGTGGGTGGTCGAAAATTAGAAAAAGTAAAGTACACTTACAAAGGTAAAAAAATTTCAGAATTAGAAACTGCAGATGATGAAGAATCTGAAGAAATGGTTTTAACCACTTGTCTTGATTGCTCTGGCGCGCGCCTAAATCGCGAAGCTTTAAGTATTAAAATTGACACTAAAACTATAGCCGAATTAGCAGACCTTTCTATTTTAGATTTAAAAGTTTTTTTACTGCAAGTAGAGTGGAATGATAAAAACAAAATGATTTCAGAAAAAATCCTAAAACAAATTATTTCGCGCTTGGATTTTTTAAATCGTGTGGGCGTGCCTTATTTGTCTATTTCAAGACCTGCCAGAACTCTATCGGGTGGTGAAGCACAACGAATACGCCTAGCCACACAGGTGGGCTCAGCCTTAATTGGTTGCATGTATGTTATGGATGAACCCAGTATTGGTCTACACCCCAGAGACCACAAGCGATTACTCGAAATTATTGGTGAACTTAAAGATCGAGGCAATACCATTATATTGGTTGAGCACGATGAGGATACAATTCGCTATGCCGATTTTGTTGTGGATCTTGGTCCGCGCGCTGGAAAGCTAGGCGGAGAGTTAATGGATATGGGTACGCCATCAGAAATTGAAAAAAATCAAAAATCTTTAACCGGCCAGTATCTGTCGGGAAAAAGAAAAATTACCATTCCGCTTTCGCGGCGTAAAGGTTCGGGCTTGAGTCTTAAACTTAGTGGCGCCACGGGTAATAATTTAAAAAATGTAGATTTAGAAATTCCACTCGGTACCTTTACTTGTGTCACCGGTGTCTCTGGTAGTGGTAAGAGCACGCTCATATTAGACACGCTTTATAAAATTTTAGCGCGTGAATTTTTTAGGGCGCATGCGGTTCCATCTCCGTATAAAAAAATTGAGGGCATGGAGCATATTGATAAGGTGATAGACATTAGTCAGCGGCCAATTGGGCGAACACCAAGATCAACACCGGCCACCTATATTGGTTTGCTGCCGATGATACGCGATTTATTTGCAGCTATGCCAGAAGCCAAATTACGGGGTTTTGCACCCGGCAGATTCAGTTTCAATGTAAAAGGCGGGCGCTGTGAGTCCTGTGTGGGGCACGGACAAATCCGAATGGAAATGCATTTTTTATCTGATGTTTTTGTAACTTGCGACACCTGCGGTGGAAAAAGATACAACCGCGAAACATTAAACATTAAATACAAAGAAAAAAGCATCGCGGATGTTTTAGCCATGAGTGTAACCGAAGCCTTTGAATTTTTTAAAAATCATTCGCAAATTCATCGCAAAGTGGAAACCTTAATGAAAGTGGGCCTTGATTACATGACCCTGGGCCAGTCCTCAACCACCCTGTCAGGTGGCGAAGCCCAGCGCGTTAAGCTTTCAAAAGAACTTTCAAGGCGGGGAACCGGTAAAACACTTTATATTTTAGACGAGCCCACCACCGGTTTACATTTTGAAGACGTTCGTAAGTTATTGGAATTATTACAAGATCTCGCCAGTCAAGGAAATACAGTTTTAGTTATTGAGCATAGTCTGGAAGTTATAAAAACAGCGGACTATATTATTGATATAGGTCCGGAGGGTGGAAATGCCGGTGGCGAAATTGTTGCAGCTGGCACGCCAGAAAAAATAATTTTAAATAAAAAAAGCATAACCGGACAATATTTAAAACCTGTTATGAATAAAAAATAAATAAGTAAGGATTGTAATGAAATATTTTTGGGTGCCAATATTATCTTTAATTGTGGGACTGCTTGCCGCAGGTTTCGTCACATGGAGTAACACGGCCAGCGTCCCTGCCGTGTTTCAAGTTTTATTGATTGTGGGGCTGTTGTGTGTGCTAGAGATTTCATTATCATTTGACAATGCGGTGGTGAACGCCACCGTATTAAAAAAAATGAGTAAAGTCTGGCAAAACCGATTTTTAACTTGGGGTATTTTACTTGCGGTTTTTGGAATGCGGTTTTTATTTCCACTGGTTATCGTTTCGGTGATAGCCCAAGTGTCTTTGTATGATTCATTAATTATGGCCATTTCAAAACCTGAAGACTACGCCATTATGATGAAAGGCGCGCATCTCGCGGTGAGCGCTTTTGGGGGTTCATTTTTATTAATGGTGGCACTCAATTATTTTTTTTCACACAAAAAAGAAGTCCACTGGATTGAAATTATCGAAAAGCCAGCCGCTAAAATGGCGGTTTTTCAAAGTATAGAATTAATTTTGGCTTTAGGTGTAATGCTGTTAATTTATTCTTATTTACCAGAAACTGACAAACTTTCCTTTTTAGTTTCGTATTTATGGGGGGTATTAACCTATCTTATTGTACACGGAATTAGTGGCGTACTTGAAGGCGGACACTTAAGTAAAATTAAATTTTTTAGTTCTGGCTTTGGTCTATTTTTATATTTAGAAGTGCTTGACGCCTCTTTCAGTTTTGATGGCGTAGTAGGCGCTTTTGCTATTTCAAGTCAGTTACTCATTATAATGATAGGTCTTGGCGTCGGGGCCTTTTTTGTACGCGCCATAACATTATATTTGGTTGAACGTGATACCTTAAGCCAATACAAGTTTTTAGAACATGGTGCTTTTTATGCTTTAGGGGTTTTAGCCATATTTATGTTACTCGATAGTTTTTTTCATTTTGCAGAATGGTTAACCGCTCTAAGTGGCGCGCTTATTCTGGGACTTTCAGTTTTATGGTCCATGTACACCGACAAAGCACAACTTAATAAAATTATAAAGGCCCCAAAAAATTGAAATCCTTGCAGTTTCAGGCCATAGGCTTAAGTTTTTAGTGCGAACCTCTATAACTAAAAATGGTAAAATAACAAGGCAAGACCAAAATATTTGATAGGTATTAAAGCGAAAAGCACTTTTGGCTTGTTTTGCAACAAAGCCAATAAATATAATTTGAAAGGCGGCAGTAACGGCGGCAATCAAAGTAAGAATCTCGCCTGTATTAATGTGAAAATTGTTAAGATCCAGCAAAAAACCCATTCCGGTAAAAGCCATTAAGCTTATATAATTCCAGCAACTATCAGCTCTAAAACCGCCAGATGAAATTTTGAAAGTTTAATCAAAGGCTTCAGACCAAACCTTAGTTTTATCTAGGCCATCAACAACTAAAAGTTGGTGTTTGGCTTCTTTAATCATTCCGCTATTGCCACAGAGGTAAAAGGTACTTGGAGTTTTTTTGTACTCTGTTTCATCTAAAAAATACTGCACATAGCCCTTTTTTCCGTTCCAAGAGTTAGCGGCTCTGCTGAGCACATAGTGATATTCAAAATTGGGCAAATCTTTTTGCAGGCGTTTTAATTCAGACTCGTAATAAATATCAGATTCTTTACGCACGCCAAAATAAAGTTTATATTTTAGGTTGGGATAAGTCTTCATTTTGGATTCAATAAAACTAAAGTGTTGTGATATGCCGCTGCCGGTGTTTAAAAACACCACTTGTTCCGTGGGTGGTTCTTGAAAAAAAACTTTTCCGAAGGGCCCTGTCATCTTTAAAATTTCATTTCCGGTTAAACTCCAAACGTAGCGACTAGCAATACCGCCTTCAACAAATTTAAAAATAAGTTTAAATCCGTTTTTTTGTTCATCGGTAGAGGCTATTGAATAAGCACGCAGGGCAGGCTTTGTGGCTCCAGCAATTGGAACGTGCAAAGTAACAAACTGTCCGGCTCTGAAATTAAAATTTGTTGGGACCTCTGACTCAGGGTGCAGCTCAAGGTTAAGCTCAAGAACGAGTTCGCGAATTTCTGCCGTATGGTCGATAATTTTTAGGATTCTAAAATTGTAGAGTGTTCTGAGGTTTGACATCGATTTTAATATTTGCCTAAGCTCTTTTTTTGTCAAAGACTAATTTTTAAGCATCAATAAAGAAGCAAAGTAGTTGTTGCCGTAAAGCCCATTTGTAATTATTTTAGCATTTGAGGCTTAAATGAAAAAAAATGAAACGTAAAGCCCCCTTGGCCGTGGCCCTTATGCATTACCCAATCAAAGATCGGGCGGGGGACTTGGTGGCCACCAATATTACAAATTTTGATATTCATGACATCGCTAGAGCCTGCCGCGTGTATGGTATTGATCGATATTATCTTATTCATCCCATTAAAGAGCAGTTGATGTTTGTGGAAAGAGTTTTAGACCACTGGAATGTGGGCGAAGGCTCGAAATTCAATCCAATGAGAAAAACCGCCCTCAGAGACGTACGCACTGCTGAAAACTTATCCCAAGCCATGCAAGATTGGGGGCATAAGGAGGCGCGCACAATTGTAACAAGTGCCAGGCCTCCATTAGAGGCTCAGCTGTCTTATAGCTTTAAAAGCCTTAAAACGACTCTTGAAACAGACAGTCACCCCTATTTTTTGATTTTTGGAACGGGTTTTGGATTGACGCAGGATTTCATGAAAAAATGTTACGGGGTTTTAGAGCCAATAAAGGGAAACTCTACCGATGATTACCGCCATTTAAGTGTTAGATCTGCCGTGAGTATCTGCCTTGACCGACTACTTGGGTCATGATAATTCATATTCTTTTTAATTAGAACAATAAACAAGGTGATCAAGATGGTAAAAGTAGCAATTAAGGCAGCCGCAGCAACTAAAGCAACAGCAAAAATAAAGAAATCAAATGTTTCTAGTTTTACAGGAAAAGAAACTAATATTATTAAGCGTGTAACCTCAAAAGCCGCAAATACAAAGCTTGCGCCTTTTAGCGCCGGCGATACTGTTAATGTTTATGTTAAAGTAATCGAAGGTGAAAAAGAACGCATTCAGCTTTATAAAGGCATTGTAACTAAAATTCAGGGTCATGCGCATAAAACTTTTACAGTTCGTAAAATTTCAGCCGGCGTAGGAGTAGAAAGAACTTTCCCCTTTAACTCGCCAGCAGTGGATTCTGTTGAAGTGGTCAGTCATGGCAAAGTACGTCGAGCCAAACTTTACTACTTGCGTGGATTAGAAGGTAAAGCGGCCCGTGTAGAGTCTGACTTAGCGGTGACAGAATCGAATAAAACCTAGCCGTTTACTTTATGAAAAAATTAAATTTGAATTCGCTGCTGGCTCCGCATATTGGGGTTGATGAAGTTGGGCGCGGTTGTTTAGCCGGGCCAGTAACTGCCGCCGCAGTAATTTTTACATCAAATATCGATATTCAAAAATACAAAGATTCAAAACAACTCAGCGAAGCACAAAGAAATATTTTATCTGAAAGTATTTATAAAAATCATAAGCTAGCCATTGGCTGGGCCAGTGTTAAAGAAATAGATGAGCTTAATATTTTGCAGGCTTCGTTTTTGGCCATGCAAAGGGCACTTGAAAAATTAAGTTCACAACTAAGTCTTAAAAACGCCACTGTTTTGGTGGACGGAAACCAGCTTATTCCGAATGTCGGAAGCTTCAGCCAGCGAGCTATCATTAAAGGCGATCAGAAGCTGCGCCTAATTTCTGCAGCCTCGATCATAGCTAAGGTGGCCCGCGACAAGTTTATGAAAAACCTGGCCAAAAACCTGGCCAGTGAATTGAGCCACTATGGATTTGAAAAACACAAAGGTTACGGAACATTGTACCACCGTAAACAAATTCAAGCATTTGGTCCAAGTTCGTGGCATCGCCAAAGCTTCAGCGGAGTTAAAGAATACGTTGGTAAAATACAGTAAATCACAAGCGTTAGCTTACCGGGGGCCTTTTGGAATCAAATCTAACTTTAATTCTTTTTGTACTTTCTTAATAATATCACTGCTAATTCCGGCTTTTTTGGCTTCTATTTCAAAGTCATGCATTGAATCCCGAACCTCTTGAGCCAGTGATAGCGGATTTTTAATGCCACAGGATTCAGCGACAATTTTCATATCTTCCCAATTGATTTCATTTTCTTTTCCATTGCAGGTTATTTGATGACCCTTGGTCCACTTACCGCCCTGGATATAGGTCATATCGTATGCCGGCGAAATACTCCAATGGCCCTTTTTATCCATTACGAACGAGAAATTTTTTACGTGATCATCATGATTAATGGCAATAATATTAAATACCATTCGCTTAAAAATATCGTGGGTATCTGCCAAGGTACAACCGATAGTTTTTGCTACGGAGATAAAATCTTTGTAATCAATTTCCCTAACTTGGTTATAGTCAGAATGAATGAGTCCTCCAAGGCTGTGCATATGTATTTTTTCGCCGTCAGCCCTATCAAATCGTTTGATCATAAAATGCTTTAGACCCTCGTACTTGAGCAAGTGAATTTCGGGTACATTGATTCCCGCTTTTTTAGCAAGACGCATATATACATACTCTAAGGCGCACCACGGTTCGTGCTTCTCTTCAATGCCGTCAAATTTCAGTATCCAAGATTCATATCCCCGAGGTAGATCACCAAGCCCATAAATGACATCGTTTGTTTTTTTATTCCAACCGATTACGGCCTTGGCTCTCATTCCACCAGCCGTGCTGCCAACTTGCATAATTTCAGCGGTTTTACTTGTGATATCTCCTTGAATTACTTTTCGTGATTCCTCAACAAGAGTGCGAATACCTAATGGAATCTTTTCATTTTTTTTTGTTGTCGATGCCGGTTCAAACTCAAGAGCCCCCATACCTCGGTTCCCGATATAAAGAAGTTTTTGCGCCTGTGAAAACTCGTTTAATCCTTGGTCTCTGAGTATTTTTTCGACTATCTTGTTTCCAAATCTATCCGGCAAACAATCCGCAAACACGCCAGGGAGTCCTAAAAAAGCGTCCTTGCGAAGTAGTTCCGGAAAAGAAAAAATACTGTTACGCAAGGGTAGATTTACAGGGGAAATAGAATAGCCACCATCTATAAATTCTTGGTCATATTCAAAGCTGATGTTGTTGCCATCTTCAACAAGGGCGCCAACATATTTTTTCCAAAGATAAATTTTAACGACGATCATTTTTTACTTCCTTGTGTTTTTTTCGAACTCTTGAGGGTATAGTTTTTTGAGATTTTGCAATTAAAATCGGACTCAGCTTGGGGGGCTCAATAAGTTGGTTAATTTGCTCAATACGGCCTGTGGCGCGTAAAAATGCCACAAGGTGATCAATTGTTCCCGACACGCCTTTTTCAATATTACGAACTGTTGAAAGGCTAACACACATACGCTCAGATACGTCTTTTCGAGTTAAACGTGCAGCAATCCGGTAGTGACGAAGTCTTGCGCCAATTAATACGGCAACGTCTTTATCTGATGTAAAGATTATATTCTTACTATTTATACTCATTTTTACCACCTAAGTAATATAAATATAGCATTATTAGGGGTTTAATTGAATATTTAAAAATCACCACGACCTTGGGCCTATAAACGCCACTACTATTTTAGTGGTGGAAGGAAACCAGCTTATTCCGAATGTCGGAAGCTTTAGTCAGCGAGCTATCATTAAAGCCGGCCACCAGCTGTGCCTAATTTCTGCAGCCTACACATAGCTAAGGTGGCCCGCGACAAGTTTATGAAAAACCTGGCCAAAAACCTGGCCAGTGAATTGAACCACTATGGATTTGAAAAACACAAAGGCTACGGAACATTGTACCAACGTAAACAAATTCAAGCATTTGGTCCAAGTCCGGGGCATCGCCAAAGCTTCAGAGGAGTTAAAGAATACGTCGGTAAATTACAGTAAATCACAAGCGTTAGGTTACCGGGCCGAACAGAACGTCATTAAATTACTGCAATCTGAAAATTGGATTTTATGTTTTCACAGGTTAAAAACCGATATTGCGGAAATAGATCTAATTTTTGAAAAAAATAACAAAGTACTATTGATCGAAGTCAAAACCCTGAATAATTCATGGCGAGCCTTTGAACGAATTCAAAAAAAACAACTTTCCAAATTGCAAAGTAACTTAGGCCTGTTTTCGCGCCAATTTCATGCTTATGAGTTTCATGCCTATGTGGCCTGGGTCGATCCACAAAATAGAATTAGTTTTGTAGCGGCGGGGTAAGGCAGTTGGAATAGGGATACTTAGCCATAAGTCGCGTAGTTAGTCGCGTAGGTCTTTATTCATCGGGCAATAATATTTAAGCTGGAAGTCGGCGTAGTGCAATGCTAATCTGTGTAAAGGAAGTATCTATGCGTAGGATGATGTTATTAAAAAATATTTATTATTGAGTACTTTCGTTCTTACCGCCTGTGCAAGCTCGACAGAAGAGGGCGCCGTTGGGATGGGGCGCAAGCAGCTTTTATTAATGCCAGCAGCGCAAATTGAAGCGGAATCGGCCAAGAGCTACGAACAGATTAAAGCAGAGGCTAAAACCAAAAATACTTTAAATATGAACACGACGCAGTTACATAGGGTGCGGATTATAGCAGACAGATTAATTCCATTTACGGGCAATTTTAGAGCTGACGCTTTAAAGTGGAGCTGGGAAGTTAATGTGATCGCCTCTAAAGAGTTAAACGCCTGGTGCATGCCCGGTGGTAAAATGATGTTTTATACGGGCATCATCGATCAACTGAAGCTAACAGATTCTGAAATTGCGGCTATTATGGGCCATGAAATGGCGCACGCCTTGCGTGAGCATGGCCGCGAAAGATACAGCCAAGAAATGGCTAAGCAATTGGGGGCTTCGCTTTTAGTGGCGAGCGGCTTAGTGGAAGAAAAATATGTGCAGTTGGGCTTAGTAGCCACAATTTTTTTCTCTTTAAAATATGGTCGGGATCAAGAGTCTGAATCTGATACGCTGGGTTTAGAGCTTATGGCGCGCGCCGGATACAACCCCGAAGCCGCTGTGACCTTATGGAAAAAAATGGCAGCCGCCACCGGCGGATCTAAAATGCCGCAGTGGTTGTCAACACATCCTTCGGGCGAGGCCCGCATTCGGGAGATTACAGCTTTATTGCCAAGAGTTACACCGCTTTATCAGGCGGCGAATAAACCATAGAAATAAATTATTTAGCGTACTCGATCTATGCGGCCTTAACACTGATCTTAAGCTTCAAACCGGATCTTTGAACTTCATCTTGCAGAGCAAGCCTTACGAATTGGGTTTCAGAGCGGTTAAGCGCTTCAGCATACCGATGTTTTCAGCAAAAAAAATTGAGGATAAAAAACTATGAAATTTACAATGAAATTTTGGAATGTTGCAAAAACAAGTGCGTTACAATTTCATCTTCATTGCTCTAAAGGTAGCTTTATAACGCAAACGTATTATTTTGAGATTTTAGCAGAATTTCACCCAATTTAAAAAAATATTTTTTGTCAAAGCTAACCTAATGCTCAATAAGCTAAACAAAAGCTAAACAAAGTTAAACTTAGCCCTTAAGTTGTAAATTAAATTACCGATAAGTACTTATATGATTAAACAAAAC
>Ga0105164_10000048_pt1 | contig 84028 bp, 71 predicted proteins | sample VDWuncwatermetaG_FD_89674 | JGI IMG/M metagenome (GOLD analysis project Ga0105164, IMG submission 89674) | Wastewater microbial communities from Netherlands to study Microbial Dark Matter (Phase II) - VDW unchlorinated drinking water | ecosystem: Environmental > Aquatic > Freshwater > Drinking...
ATATCCCATTCGCTTGCATCCGTCGGAACCGGGCGAATGGAAATCAAATCTTCTTCTTCTACGAGCCAACTCAGCATATTTTGAAATAGATGCGTGTTGAGTCCAAATTCCCTGACCTGATTACTGGCGAAATCACTATCACCTACCGCAACCATCCGGTACTTTGCTTGCTTGGCGTCTTCAGCCGCCTTAGAACCCTCTGCGGCTGGTTCGCCAGAAGCAGCAGGCTTCGCCGCCGCCGAATCAGCATTACCAGTCACTGCCAGTGCAATGCTGAAGGGCCCCTTCTTCATATTCTTTGTATCACTGACATTTACCTTATTACCCTTAAACGCCCCTTGATAGCTCGCCTGACTCGTCGACATCAAGGACGTGACTTCTACTCCGGTTGGTAATTTCTCGGCCTTAGCCACCGGAGTTGCCACGACATAGATGCTCAGCTGGTCTGCCTTCTGAGTGATGGGATGTGATCGGTCATAGTTGACGACGACCGGCGCCAAAGGGTTGCCACGAGCAAACTGCTGAAGCTGGTTAGTCTCAACAATCACACCGCCTGGCTCCCAACTGACACCATAACGAGCTAAAAATGTCTTCAGAGACGGTGGGCTATTGGGTTCCACCATTAGCAGTACTCGCCCTCCCCGCTTGAGAAACTTTTCAATCGCTTCGTATTCTTTCTCGAAAATTTCGGATGTCGGCCCAGGGACTACTAAAATCTCAGCATCCGCGGGGATCTCGCCTTTTTCAATAATCGTTAGAGCTGCCAGATCGTAGCGAGTCCCTTCGAGAAGTTCCTTTGCCTGAGAGTAGCCCGTCGAGTCCGTTTGAGACGTTAATCGTTCACCATGCCCCGAAACGAAATAAAGCTTTCGCTTGCCCCCCTTAGATACCCGAATGATGGCGTTCGTAATCTTCTCTTCAATCCGAGGGTCATCCGGACTATAAACATTTTCAAGACGCTCTACACGGCCTTCACTCTCAAATATCATGCTGCCCGGGCCCTTAATGGCGTATTGCTGAACGGCTAGGGGTTCTTTATCAACGTCGACATATTCACGTCGAAGCATTTTAGTCCGATAAGTGTATTTATCAAAAACGCGGTCATACTCCATGATTTGATTCGGAGTCACAAAACCCTTAATCACGACTTCAGATTTCAAGCCTTTTAAGACGTTAACTGTCTGCTCGGAAAGGGTGTGGAGCCTATTCTTTGTGAGGTCTTTCTTCCAATCATGTTCAACGGCAATTAAGTTCGCAAAAACCACAATCGCTAAAACCACAAGGCAGACAAAAAGGGCATTAAGTCCTTGGCGAGCGCTTCGGCGGTGCAACGTTGCCGACATTCTCTTTCCATTGATCACGATATAACTAATCGCCGAAAAAGCAGCAATAGCTTCTGCCCCACGCCACAGATAAGGAATATGCGGAACCAGGATGTAGGCAACCAGCCCCGTGATCGCCGTCACTAGAGTCAGTAAGATTAGGCTCAAATTTTTCTTTCCGCTATCCATCTATTTATCTCCAACGATGGCTATCCACCACACGATGGGTGAGAAACAACATAAAGCCGGTGAAGGTGACAAAATAAACCAAATCTTTAATTTGCAAAAGGCCCTCAGTGAACGAATTAAAGTGCCCTAATGGAGAAATATAAGTCAGAGTCGGCCCCCACTCGATCGGCCCCCAATTTACCGTCATCCCCTGGGCAATCGACTGAAGTAAATACAGCAAAAGCAGGATGATAAACGTAAAAATGGCGGCGATCGCCTGGCTCTCAGTCGTCGCTGAAATCAAACAACCTATGGAAAGATAACAACTCAGGGCAAAGAATAGGCCTAAATAAGTGGTAAAAATCAGGGGGAGTTCGGGAGTTCCCCAGGCCACCATGAAACCAACATAGATAAAACTGATCGCGATCATGAAACTCATGAGCATCAAGGATGCAATGAACTTACCCAGAACAATCTCGATCCCTCGCACGGGCGCCGTAAAAAGAAGCTCAAGGGTATGCTGCCGCCGCTCTTCGGCAAATAATTTCATCGTCACAAACGGCGTCAGAAAACACATGACAAAGGCCATGTTCTGGTAGAGGTAGGTCGCGATCTTATCGAGATTTACGCCCTGCCCCCCGCCCATCATCGATTGCTGCTTCATGGACATATAGATCGCCGCAAATTTTGCAAAGATCACGCCCATAATAAGCAGAAAGAGCCCGATCATGACATACGCTAGGGGCGACAAGAAATGGGTCCTGATTTCCTTTTTGATGATAGCAACCATCGCACTCATATCTCAGTCCTCTTTCCACTAATGAGACCAAGATAATATTCTTCTAAAGCCAATTGAACCGGCGAAATTCGAGTGAGACCTGAGCTAACGGCAACTTTTGCCATCTCAGCCACAATCGCATCATCAGGTTCTGATTCGATGACAATTCGGTTTGCCCCATTCGAATAAAGCCGAACGTTCTTAACTCCTCGAATAGACTTTAGAGATTGGAGAAGCTGATCTGAAGCTGTTTTCACCACAAGCTCTGTCCTTGCAGTCGCACCATCCGCACCCAAAGCGCTCAGAGACTCCTGAGCCACAATCTTGCCACGATCAATGACAATAATCCGATCGCAAATCGCTGCGACTTCAGAAAGAATATGGGTACTAAAAATAACAGTATGGTCAGTCTTCATGGATTTAATAAGATTTCGAACCTCGGCAACTTGCCTAGGGTCCAATCCAACTGTCGGTTCATCTAAAATTAAGACTTCAGGTTCGTGGATAAGCGCCTGACCAAGACCAATGCGCTGCCGGTACCCCTTTGAGAGATTGCGAATCAAACGATTTTTAACCTCTCCAAGTTGGCATTTATCGACGACACGATCAATTTTTCTCTGACGTTCCGCTCGGGGAATGCCTCTTAACTCTGCCACAAAACGAAGGTACTCGCTCACGAGCAATTCTTCGTACACCGGCGGCACTTCTGGTAGGTAACCTATCCGACGTTTCACTTCGAATTGATCCTCAAAGACATCAAAACCAGCGACTTTGGCAGTCCCACTGCTTGCCGCCATAAACCCAGTGAGAATCTTCATCGTGGTGGTCTTGCCCGCACCATTCTGGCCAAGGAAACCTAAGATCTCACCTCTTTTGACTTCGAAAGAAATTTGGTCGACCGCTTTTCGGTCCCCGTACAGTTTAGAAAGTTCACGTACTTCAATCATAAAATTGCTGAATCCACTATCCGAGTCGCATTGTAGGAACTCACTGAAATAATTGTCAAAGAATTTCCTAAAGGTACGGCCTTACTTTAGGAGATTTTTTACCTACACCTGGCTACTTTCCGGCCGGAAAGGGGATGGGCACTTTTGCGGATTAGAAGCGTGGGCGTGAATGGAAGGTGATTGGGTTAATGGGGACTCCGTTTTTGCGGATCTCGTAGTGAAGATGAGGGCCAGTGGAGTGGCCAGTGGATCCCACTTCGGAGAGAATCGCCCCTCGTTTGATACGTTCTGTGAAATTGACAAAAAGTTTTGAGTTATGGGCAAAAAGAGTCCGGATTCCATAACCGTGGTCAATCACCACAACCTTGCCGTACCCTTCACGATACCCCGAAAATATCACTGTTCCGTCCGCAGGCGCCCTGATGGGTGTCCCCGGTTCCGCCGCGATATCCACGCCCGAATGCATCCGAAGCGTACCATCGTAGGGATGACGACGATAACCAAAACCCGAAGAGATCCAACCTCGAAGGGGCAATAATGTCGGCGTCGCATCCAGTAAAGAGGATCGCGCCAGTAGGTTTGAGTGGATCGACGCAAGCGCCGTCTCCATCGCAATCCCTTCTTGGTGTAACCCTTCGACATCGTTCGCAAGCCTAGCCCACCGAGACGAACGCGGCGCTCGCAAATCACTATGCGGCTCTCCACCCATCATTTGACTCGGTCTTCGCGAAGCAGGAACGTCAATTGGCCCCTGAGGCATCAGATCAGAGGCTTTGTGATTCGTGTCTCCCGTCATCACCTGAAGTTTTTTGGCGTAATCACGGACTCGATCTAAAGTTGATTCCATCGATTCAACACGATTCTTAATGAGCTGGAGCTCTTGGCGCAATTTAAAGTTTTCCCCCTTCAATCGCTTATTCTCTGCCATCCGGCCTAGGACTCTTAAGTAATCCACACTGAGAACCGACCCGACGACTAGCATAATGGCCACAAGCACCATGCCCAAACGCAGCAAAGCAAACGGAACGATCCACTTATGAACCCGCCGAGTGCGCTCAGGAATTACCATGAACGTCACAAAGTGTTCCTGCCAAAACTTTTTATGCCAAGGCCATTTCAAAAAAAACTCCTTCAGCGAAAGGATCAACTCCCGCGGTTGGACTATTCGTCACCAACGACTTCGCACAGTACCACGGTAATATTATCATCTCCACCCCGCTCATTAGCGAGGTCGACCAATGCCTTTAACCCTTTTTCAGGCCCCTTTTCAATGAGAACATCCATCATCTCTTTCGAATCGACAAGTCCAGACAAACCATCTGAGCACATTAAGATCTGATCTCCTGCTTTCACTTTCCGGCGATAAATATCGACAGTGACCTGATTCTCGTAGCCAACTGACCGGGTGATCACGTTCTTAAACTGGTACTGCGCAATTTGCCCAATCGGCAAACGCCCTGATCTTAATTCTTCATTGAGTAAGGAGTGGTCCTCAGTAACCTGCCAAATATGGTTCTCATGAATAAGATAGGCTCGACTGTCACCCACTTGGCCTAAGTAAAACGAATCTTCCTTAAAGAGAAGCGCCAAAACAGTCGTTCCCATTCCGGCAAGTTCTTCGTCACTCTGAGAATGGTCATAGATCTGCTGAGAGGACAAATTGATGCCCTCATTTAGAAGATCGCGGGCATTACGCTGGGTATTCTCGCGGCAAAACTTCTGGATGACGTCAACCGCGAGTTGGCTCGCCACTTCCCCTCCCTGATGGCCTCCCATACCATCGGCCACCACAAAGACGCCTGCCGTGTCGTCGCACGCAAAGGCGTCTTGGTTGATTTTCCGCTTCAGGCCTATGTCGGTTAATCCGTAACTTTTAACGCGCATCAACTTAAAACCATTCCCTTTCCCTACTAGAACGGTACTCTATCGAATAAGATTGAGGGACTTAAAGCCTCCGCCCAATCTTCGCTGTCTTCACCCACCGCTACTATCCTAGCGAGCAAATCTATCACTTTAATATTAATTAGGATTTCTGAAAGATTCTTAGAGGCAATACCCCCCACAACTCGATGGCCAAAACCAGATAGACGCAATGAATCATTGATTACATTTAAATGACGCAACCGCTTAACCCACACACCGTTTTTCATTGCTCCCAGCAATAAAGATTGAGAGCAAGACGATTTGGACCGAAGACAGAGGCCATTTGGCTGGATGGAGGCAGCAAGCTCGCCATATCGTCGATTGAGATTCGCCGTGCTCGGACGATTTTCCTTAGCCGCTAGTTGGCTATCATAGAGAAAGGATTCCACCACGCCACCCCGTACAAGGGGCGTGACTTGAGGCGCAACACCCTCTAAGTCACAGAGTGCTTTCAACGTTCGTTTTTCCCCCAGGGTGATGTCATCAAAAATATCAATCTCAGACGCACCAAAAATTCGCTTCCCTTTAAAATTGGCCAACGGACTCTGTAATGACGTGACCTGGTCCGCACAGAACCAGGGTGATATCCGAGAGAGCAGACCACACATCACCGACGGAGAAAAGAGGATGCTATCGCCGTGACGAGGAATCACAGAATCGGAATCAACACCCTCGGTACAACGCAACCAGTCCAACGTCTCGGTAAGCTCTTGATTTAGCCCGTTGAGATCTTGCCATTCGTTGGATTGCTCAAATCCAAGATCCCCAACCCCCTTTTGATCAAAATTCCAATAACAAGAGTACCGACGATTAGATGACCCAAAATTCCAGCTCTGAGATTCGCTCTTTCGAGACAGCCAAGTCATCGTAGATAAGTTTTCATACCGCTCTCGGGTAACAAAAGAGTCCGTGCGCTCAAACGAGCTCTCTGGAAAGTCGGTATCAACATTCCCTGACGTTGCGTCTAGGCTGGACGGTTTTGATTTCCAAAGCGGAAACCGAAAGTAAGGATCTCCGGTTGACAGATCAGCCGACAAAACCGCGCTATCAACTAAGGTATCGACGTCCTGAGAACCCATTCCCATGATGACACCAACGCCAGGGCGACGCCGATGCCATATTCGAAGCTGAACCCAAAGCGAATGGTCCTGGGACTGGCCCACAGATTGTCCAAGGGCGTAACTCTTTTTCGTATAACTCTGCTCCTGTGCGGCGATCTCAAAGTCTTCAACCGCAACTAATTTGCGGTGCTTTCGGATCTTATCAATAATCTGGTTCGCAAGCTGATTCATAGAAAGTCTTCATAGACCCTTAGAACAAGTTCAGTTTCGAACGGATGGTTTCTGACCATCTCATATTTGGAAACCTAACAAGCCTTAAGGCCATACTCGATAAACGAACCCGAAGGGTATCTTGGGGCGCGAGTTCATAGTTTATAAGACCATCATAAACCAAATATGCCTTCCCCTGGTAGTCCGATGGTTCAACCATAATTTCTGCAGACTCCGGAAGAATGAATGGACGAGCGGATAACGTGTGGGGACATATCGCGGTTAGCAGCATTCCCGAGACCTCTGGGTGCACGATCGGACCACCCGCTGAGAGGCTGTACGCTGTCGAGCCCGTCGACGTCGCAACCACATAGCCATCAGCTCGAACGGATATTAGCGACTCGTCACCCATCGATATCTTAAATCGAATCATGCTCGTGGTGGCGTCTTTGGTGATCACGACATCATTGAACGCTGTGCCGGCCTCCTTAAGCTTGCCGTTTCGCCAAAGCTCGACATGCAATAATCGACGCGATTGCTCCAAATATCGTCCCTGAAGAACTCTTTCCAAAACACCCTGCCAATGATCGATTGGGATCTCCGTGATAAACCCTAGGGTACCTAAATTCACGCCCATAATGGGAAAAAGGTCTTTTGTCTCAAGCCGTCGAATCAACCTAAGAAAGGTGCCATCTCCACCGACACAAACGGCGACATCAACTCCTCGCGTTGCCTTCTCGGATAATCGGCCAGAACTATCAGAAGCGTCGATGGTTTTAATCGACTGCTTTTTTAACCATTGGAGGATATCCCGGCGGACCTGTTGCCCCAGCGGATGCTTCCGGCTCACAAATATCAGGACTGTTTTTATCGTGTTATCCATTCCAGTTCGCGATCCTAGATCATAAAGTTCATGGTAACAATGGTCTACACTTTGTCTTTGGTATCATTGATTTATCTCACGGGTTCCAAGGTTATGCAGTTAGCATAATGGTTAACGTAGTTCATCCGAGAAAACTAGTTAATTACCTAATTTGGGGGGGTAACAATGGCAATTCGAACATTCATTCTTGCGGGGCTTTTGACGCTGTCATCTGTCAACGCTAAGGAAGTCCTAGTCCGGTTTGAAAACAATAATACCGCTGAACATCAGTCCTTTTTTAAACAGCATGGCGGCCGATATGAGCTAGTAAGCCTCGAAGGCGCGCTCTACAAATGGAACACCGAACTTAGCACGGAGAACATGTGGGATAATCGAGTTCGGTATTTCGAGAAGAATAAGGTAATCTCGTTATTCCAAAACCCGTCCTTAGAAGCTAACCGATCTGATATTTTGGCTGAACTCGAAAAGCGAGGGATTCGGCCAATGGGCAATGCCTACCCAGATAATCCGACGATCTTGAACCCGAAAGCCGAAAAGTCAGGTTCAGACCCGATGCTTCAAAAGGCTTGGGGCATCTTTATGACAAAATCCGATTCCGCGTGGAAAAGCATGCCACAGGGGCAGGATATTGTCGTTGCGGTTACTGACACGGGTGTCGACTATAACCACGATGACCTGGTCAATAACATGTGGCGCAACCCGGGCGAAATCACAGGTGATGGAATCGACAACGACGGCAACGGATACATTGACGACGTCGTTGGTTGGGATTTTGTCTCGAAAGACAATAAACCCTATGATCTCTCTATGGATTTGATGTCCATCATTATGGGCGGTGGCAATCCTGGCCACGGCACGCACGTTTCGGGCGTCATCGCATCTAGCTTAAATAACTCGGCCGGTGCGGCTGGCGTTGCTCCCAAGGCTAAAATCATGGCCCTTCGCTTTATCGGCGAAAATGGTCAGGGTGATACGGCTGGAGCGATCGGAGCGATTGATTACGCGGCGAATAATGGCGCGAAAATCATCAATGCGAGCTGGGGCGGTGAGATGGGAAAAGGTGCGGAAGCAGTGGCCGAAGAGCAGACTCTGATCGAAGCCATCCAACGCGCAGAAGCCAAAGGCGTCATCTTCGTTGCAGCAGCCGGTAACGGTCGCGCGGCAGCCGGTGGAGGCGCAGCGGGTTTTGATTTGGATACGGATGCTAGCCCAGTATCCCCCGCAGCTCTCACGAACGCTAACATCATGACGGTGGCAGCGATTAACGACAAAGAAGCCCTTGCCGATTTTTCAAACTTCGGCAAAGTTTCTGTCGACATTGGCGCCCCTGGAGTGAAGATCCTTTCGACGGTACCAGGTAACCGATACCAAGACACCATCATTGAGTTAGGCGCAATGATGACAGTGACTTGGGACGGAACGTCGATGGCAGCTCCCTTTATTGCTGGAGCGTTAGCGGCAACTTGGTCCAAAGATCCATCGCGTTCATGGCAAGAAGTGTACAACACACTTCTACGAGCCGCTTCGCCCATAGCTGCCTTGAACGGCAAGGTGAAATCGAATGGAAGGCTTGAACTAAGCTCCGTGACATTCTAGTCACTCTTAGGTTAATCCTTGACCCATGAATGGACTTCGAAAATTAGTAATCGGCTTCTGCCTGGTGCTTCTTCTCATTGGAATGAGCACTCAGGCAGAAGCCAAGAAGTCTAAAAAAGGAAGAGCTCGACGTTACTACCCACCTGTCACTCACCCAGTTCTGCTCTGGACTAGAACTCTTAAAAGCAACTCCGACAATGAAGCTCGCAGAGTCGCAGCTTTTAAATTAAGCGCCTACACCCAACCAATTTTTCAAGAAGAAGTCGTTTCAACTTTAATAGGTTGCCTTAATGACCCCGATATAAAAATCCGAGTCTGGTGCACTAAGGCGATAGGCCGCGCAAAGTCTCCGGCCAACGCCGAAAAAATTCGTAAGACATTGATTGCCCTCTACGAATCCGAACCTGCGTTAAGAAATTCAATTGTTAGAACCTTCATGACTCGAAGGGAGAATCACAGCAACGTTCAGGACACTCTTTTGGCGACGGCAACAGAGACTGACGACACAGACGAGCTCCTTGTCCTCTGTGATTATTTTGAGGCCTTAGGCACCCCCTCAACTTCTCTTGTTTCATCATTCACTAGCATTTATGAAAAACAAACAAATGTGAAAGCCAAAAGGGGCATTATTAAGGTCCTGACTGAAAAAGCTGAAGGGCAAGACAAAGTCATCGCTCTGTTTGGCGAATGCGCTCAGGACCGAGACACCCCCTTGGCATTAACCTGCCTATCGGGCCTTCAAGCTCAAGCGAAAATGGACACACGAGCCTGGACAGCAATTTCCAAAACTATCGAAAGTTCAGATGAGGATGTGCTGCTCGCGACATTTGATGTGATCAGCGCGTTACCTGAAACTTCCAATATCCAAACTGCCTCCAGAATTATCGCACTCATCGAAGATAACGAAGACCCAGCCTTTCTAGAAAGGGCAGTTTTGGCAGTCGGTTCCTGTGGCGACCAGAGCGAGCCCATCGTCCAATCCCTAATAAAAATCCTTGAAAAGCCAAAACAGGATGACGCAGTCCGCATCGCCGCAGCCCTTGCCTTGGGCAAACAATCCGCTTCGTTCCCCGAAAGGCCCCGAATCAGCCTCAATCAATGCATCAAAACATCCTCGTCAACCAGCATGAAATCAGCCTGCCAACTCAGCCTCAAAGAACTTGAAGCCCGCCACGTCGCCAGCTCCGCAAAGGTGCCCATCCCCTTTCCGGCCGGAAAGTAGCCAGGTCCCTTCAAAAACGCAGCACATCCATATTTGAGAAAGCACCACCCGTGTCAACGCACCTGGCTACTTTCCGGCCGGAAAGGGGATGGGCACCTTTACGTTTACGCCTTTACGGAATGTAGGGTTTAAGCGCTGCGGGGGTTTGGAAGTTTCCGTCGGCAGTTTGGTAGTTTTCGATAATGGCGATAAGGGTTCGTCCTACCGCAAGGCCCGATCCATTTAGGGTGTGGACGAATTGGACTTTGTCAGTCGCATCACGGTATCGGATGTTGGCACGCCGAGCTTGGTAGTCCTTGAAGTTCGAGCAACTCGAGATTTCCATGTACGCATTCTGAGCGGGCGACCACACTTCAATGTCGTAGGTTTTTGACGAGCTAAAGGAAGTGTCTCCCGCACATAGTTTAACCACTCGGTACGACAGCTTCAAAAGTTGTAGGATTCTCTCGGCATCCCCGAGCAAGTCTTCGAGAGCCTGCATCGAAGACTCTGGTTCCACAAATTGAACCAGTTCCACTTTATTAAATTGATGTTGCCGCTTAAGCCCCTTCGTGTCCTTCCCATAACTCCCCGCTTCGGATCGAAAGCATGGCGAATAAGCGCAGTACTTAATGGGCAGGCGATCTCGGCTTAGGATTTCATCCCGATGATAGTTAGTCACCGGCACCTCGGCAGTGGGGATTAGAAAATAATCTACTTTCTCAATTTGAAAGACATCTTCTTCAAACTTAGGCAATTGGCCCGTGCCAGTGAGAGATGCACGATTCACGATAAACGGCGGAATCATCTCTTCATAACCGTTACCCTGGTGGGTATCCATCATGAGCATGATCAGTGCCCGCTCAAGTTGAGCTGCCCTACCTTTAAGAAAAACAAAGCGGGCTCCTGTCACCACACCGGCCTTTTTAAAATCCAAGATCCCTAACGCCTCCCCGATTTCATCATGGCCTTTGGGTTTGAAATCAAAGATGGGCTTCTGCCCCCACTCCTTCACCGAAATATTTTGGTTCGCCTCTAATCCTTCGGGAACCGACTCATCAAGAACGTTGGGGATCTCATAACAAAGAGTCGTGACCTCGGCTTGAACTTCTTCTAATCCCGCGTCTAGACTTTTGATCGTCGTCGACACCGTTTTCATTTGCTCCAAAATTGCCGAATCATCCTGCTTATTCTTTTTAAGCTCAGCGATCTTTGAAGACGCCTGATTTCTTTGAGCCTTAAGCGCTTCAACTTCTTGAATCATTTCCCTACGGCGTTGGTCCAACTCAGTGAGTCGAGTTAACGCTTCTAAAGCCTTTTGGTTGCCTCGCTTCTGAAGCGACGCCAATACTAGCGGCGTGTTCTGCATCATGAATTTTAAATCTAACATAGTCTAATCAGCGTCCATTTTAAGGTTAGTAATAATGTTTTTAATCTCGTCTGCGTCTTGCGCCGCTGGGTTTCGTTCAAGATAAAACTTAAAGGCTGCTACAGCGTCATTCACTCGCTGGCTATCGCGATAAATATACCCAGCCTCACGCTGTAATCTTGGGTCTTCAGGATCGATCTTGATCGCCAGTTGAATCGACGCGTTGGCGCTATCTAAATTATTAGTCATGCGGAATGCCTTGGCCATAAGCAAGTAAGCCGATATCCGCTCTAAGTCAAATTCCTTGCCCACTTTGCCAGCCGGGTAGAGACTGCTAATCCTAGACAAGACACTCGTAGCCTCTGCATATTTTTTGTACCGAGTCAGAAGCTCCCCATAAGCCGTGATGTATTTTGGATTCTGGGGGTTATTTTCCACTTCTTGAGCCATCATTTCAACGGCCTTGTCTTCGTTTTTAAGTTTCTGATACGTGACACTGATTTCCTGGTAGGCCCCAGGATACTTGGGGAGAAACTCAATCAACCGCGTTAACACCTTCTCAGCTTCGGCAGGACGGTCAATCTTATTCAGTAGCTGTCCGGCTCGCATGAATCCGTCGCCATCAATTGGTTTCTGAGAGGATGCCTGCCAGTACGCGTAAATCGAATCGACAGTTTCGCCAAGAACCTCGTGGGATTTTCCCAGAGACATTCTGACGTCAAATTGATTTCCATCAATCTCAATCGACTTCTTAAAATATGAGATTGCCTGCCGATGCTGATTATCGGCCGCATACACTTCACCAAGCGCCCACAATAACTTTGGTTGATTGGGTTGCTTTTCAAGAAGTCCATTCACGAAACGAACCGCAAAACGTTTCTCATAACCTGCCACTTTCAACTTCAGCCAGGCCACGAGTGCATTAAAATGCGTGGGGTTAACGCTATAGGCCGCAAAGAAAAGCTTTTCTGCTTCCGCATTGGCCAAATTGCTGAATTTAAGCCGAGTTAATCCGAGATAGTAATTCGTCTCAGCGACATCACCACCCAATGATCGGGCGACGTCTAATTGCATTCTGGCATTTTTGTAATCCTGTCTTCTGAAATAGTGCTTACCCAACGCTAAATGAACAAGCCCTTCATCCGGCGCCATTTGCTCCGCCCGAACCAAAAGGTCATAGCCCTTTGCAAGCTCATACTGATCGGTCATTAACATCCCCAAACGTACCAATGCTTCAACCGCATCGGGTTTAGACTCAAGCACAGATTCATAGAGACCAACGACTCTCCACAGTTCCCGACGGTTAGTTATTCGAGCTTCTAGAAACTGGGCATAAGCAAAACTGAAAGTTGGGTTAGACGGTTCAAGAATGTAACTCGCCTCAATCGTCTGCATCGCCTCAACTTGCTTTGATTGGCGAAACATCTGGTGCCCCTCATTGAGAAGGTACTCAGCGTCATATTCATTCTTTTGAATCGTCTCTTTAATTTCGGCCCCTGAGACTCGAACCTGGCTAATTGAGTCCGGAAAGTTACCCAAATCATCACCGTACGCCACGGCGACTCGAGCAGCCTTTCCTGCTTTGACACTATCACCACCCAGTGCATAAAGATTTGCCAGACGCTTCCACGCCGAGGCAGACACTTGCTTAGAACTAAATTTTGCAAGATGTGTTGCGAGCTCATAAAGTTGACGCGCCTCTTGTAACTGACTCTGCTTATCCACAATCTCCGCTAAATAGACGTAAGCTTCGGGCTCAAAGGCATTGAGCTTTAAGACTTCAAAACATTGCCCCTTAGCGCGGATGATATCTTTCTGCGCTAGATAAATCTTAGCGAGCCATAGCCGAGGCTTTGCAAGTCCCGATCCGTTCTGAGTCGATTCCTCGAGCATTCGCCTGGCTTCGTTTAGGTCCCCTAGTTTTTCGTAGATATAGCCCAACAGAGCAAGGGATTCTGCGTTTCGAGGGTATGATTCCAACGCACTTTCAGCTTTCTTCTTTGCCACCGATAGATCCCCAAGACCTACGGCCAACCAGGCCTCGGCTAAATACGTTGACCAAAGATGGGGCTCTGTTTGCCTGACGGCTTGGATCCACCTTTCTGCCTCGGGAGACCACTTTTCATGGTCCTGAGTGTTTACCGATAGAAGGGCAGCCGATAACGCTAATCGACCTTGGAGTTCTGCCGACGGAAGCTCAAAAGACGTCGCATTTTTCAGCAGACGGTAGGAGAGCAGCAAATGGGGAATGCTTCCACGCCCCTGATAATCAATTCCATCTTGGATAAGCGACGAAACTCTCTCTGAGTTTCCACCCGATAGATGTTCTTTTTGTGGAGACTCAAAAGATAGGATTGAGGATGAATCTGATTTGCCGTTCACCTCGACTGCTTTGGGATCCGACCCCCGCAACAGAATCCAACTCCCTCCGATGAGAACGACTAATAGACCAGCGACTCGTAATTTGGATGAGGAAATCAAAGACTGGCGTGGTTGTCTCGTTTCTGAGCTGAGAGGGACACTCAAGGGATCCATTCCCTGAGGAACTGCCGCAAGATCAAATGATTTGGATAGGGATTTCTCGCTTTTTAAGGATTGGGCAAAAAGGTCTGAAAACCCGGACTGCTGGACTGTTCCACCAACCGGCTTGTGATCATTAAGACCACTTTGTCTCGAGTCGGATTGCTCTTCACCGTCATTGGCTAAATGACGAGTCCCGTCTTGAATGGATTTTTTAAATGATTTCTCGGAATCTTCCTTACGTCGGGGAGATTCATATTTTCCTTCGTAAATACGACTCAGAAAAGCATCGTAAAAACTAGGGTGGGCTCCTAATTTCTGCCAAGAACCATCGGGCAATAATGAAACTTCCTCTTGCCCACTGTAGTAACCTAAATCAATTCGACGCAGCAGGGCCTTCTCACTGTATTCGCCCTCGACTTCATGAAATTGATTGCGGATCCGATAGCGGTTCATATCAGTTCATTTATAAGTTTCCCAGCTCGCCTCTCCCTCGTCGACGAACAAAGCGTACTGAGAGGCTCGCAACTCGCTGAAGATTCATTAACAAATCCAAATGGACGCTGGTCGTATCCATAGATTCCTTAACCCCTTCATGCAACCGGTGCACGTGTTGCTCACTCAAATCAATCATCATATCCTCAATTTGCTCGTACAGAGAAATGAGTTTTGCCTCGAGGGCAGGGTCTCTGGAATTAAAATACGCCGTGGAGATTCGCAGACAATCCACAACTTTACCATGCAGGCCCATAATCTCGAGCCAACCCTCTTTTGAAAAGACATAGCCTTTTTTTAAATTCTTCTTAACCAACTCGAGGATATTCTTATCCACGATATCTCCGATACTCTCAAGATCGTTAGTGCGAAGCAGGAATTCAAACTCCTTTTGAACCTGCTCAGGGGTCATTTCCTTTTGAGAGAGTTTTGTCAAAAACATCTTAATTCCCTTATTGAGATAGTCGACGACACGATCCATTGATTTAATCTTCTCGATGTCTTCATGCCTCCCCATGACAAACAAAGGAATCGACTTCGATACCATTTCTTCAACCGCGTCCGATAGCCTCAGAACTTCTCTCTGCGCCTGCGCCAGAGCAATTTCTGGACTCTCAATGGCTTTCGGATCCAAGTAATAGAAATGAAACGGGCCCGTTTCGGATTTTTCAGGTATCAGGTGACGCACCAACCTCACCCCAAAAGAAATAAAGGGGAAGAACAAAATGGCCACCAAGATATTAAACATGGTATGGGCGTTTGCAACCTGGCGACTAATATCCCCACCTAAGGCGAGCACGAGGTCCCCAAAAAGAAACATGAGTGGGTAACAGAGGATAATCCCTGTCACCTTACAGACTAAATTACCCAACGCCGCCTGTTTGCCCAATGGCCCTGTCCGAAAGCTGGCAAAATATGCGGTCGTCGTCGTGCCAAGATTCGCCCCCAAGACCCATGGAATCGCTTCGTAGATATTTCCCTGACGGGCCACCATAAGCGACATGACAAAGGCAATCGTCGCAGCAGAACTGTGAATCAGCGCGGTGAATCCAGTTGCGAGAAGCAACGAAATCATCGGCCTGTCCCTAAAGTAGTTAATGACGAATCGGAAAAGTTCATCCGATTCCATTCCTATCCCGGCATCTACCACCAGTTGCATCGAAAAGAACATGAGCCCCAAATGCATGATGGCCCTTGAGGACTGAACCGACCGGTCTGAGCGAGCCATCGCACCGGTAAGCACCGATATAAAAATAATCAGAAGGGCATAATTAGAAACTCGGAACGCGAATAATTGAACAATAAATGTCGTTCCTATCGAGGCACCCAGAGTGACTGCAAAGACCTGTTCGAGTGTCAGAAGTCTCGAATTCGCAAGACCCACTAGCATTACCGTAACCGCGCCACTACTGCTCAGCAGGATTGATAACGCACCACCGAGTAAAATAGCGTAAATGCGATTCTGGGCTAGTGCGTTAATCCAAGCCCGAAATCTAGACCCGGCCAAGTACTGAACATTTCGAGAAAGCTCGTCGATGGAATAGATCAAAATGGCTGACCCACCCAGAAGTGCCATCAAATGAGGATTCATACTGTCTATACCTGGAAAATGGTTAATTGAGCTGAGAGGCCGGAAGAATGGCATCAACGAACGAAACCCCGTCGAACGGCGCCAGATCTTCTACCTTTTCTCCTAATCCAACAAATCGTATCGGCAAACCAAGTTCTGACCCGATCGCTAACACAATACCACCTTTCGAGGTACCGTCTAGTTTCGTAATCACAATCCCCGTTAACCCTAAATCTTCGTGAAACTGTTTTGCCTGGACGAGAGAATTCTGGCCGAGTGTCCCATCGACTACCAACCAGATCTCGTGGGGCGCGTCGGGGATGACTTTCTTCATCACACGATGGACTTTCTTGAGCTCATCCATCAGATTGCCTTTATTATGTAACCGTCCCGCAGTATCCAAAATCACCACATCAATCCCTCGAGCTTGGGCGGCTTGAAGCGCGTCAAAGGCGACTGCGCCTGGATCCCCTCCCTCTCGGCCCACGACAATTTGGCTATTCGATCGTTCCGCCCATATTTTGAGCTGATCAATCGCCGCGGCTCGAAAAGTATCAGCCGCACCCACCAATACCTTCTTCCCCTGCGCGCCAAAATAACACGCAAGCTTTCCGACCGTGGTCGTTTTACCAACACCATTTACTCCAACGATGCTGATCACAAACGGTTTAGAGGTTGATTCTGCCCCCAAAAACGTCTTCTGGGAATCCGCTAAAAGGTTGAGCGCTTCGATCCGTAAGAGCGAATCCAGCGGCACTGATGAGGAATCTTTCATTTTACCCTTAACCAAATTCAATAATTTCTGCGCTGTCGGCATTCCCACATCCGCCGCTAAAAGCCCTTCCTCCAGCCCCTCCCAATCAGACGTATCTCTAAAGTTAAGAAAAAGTTTCCCAAACTTCTCTCCCCACAGGGATCGAGTCCGACCTAATTTACTTTCCCAAACACCTACGGGCTTTTCTTTCAGTGGAGCTACCGTTTGGGAAGGCGCAATTTGCTTTGTGGGCCGTTTTAACCAAAAATAGATAGCTGCCGAGACCCCAGCTGCTGCAATCAATCCAATTTCAAAAATCATGTCTGAGCTTTATCCTAGATTACATCAGCATTCAACGGATCATCCCCCATATTCGCGGCGACAGAGGCATCAGTCACGTCCGACTGGCACGTTTCTAAATACCGATAAATCGTGCGAGGATGAACGCCAAGAAGACGAGCTGCTAATTTCTTATCGCCGCGAGTACTTTTTAAAGTCTCCTCCATCACTTTTCTTTCCATCTGTTTCAGGGAGGTTCCCAGATTGAAAGACAATATCCGAGGCGCCCGAACAACTCCAAATTCAGAGGGGAGATCTTTAGGCATCAAAACACCACCACGATTTAACACCACCATCCGTTCCATAATATTTTTGAGTTCCCGTATATTTCCAGGCCATGGGTAGGCTCTTAAACAATCTAGGGTCTCCGAATGCAGAATCGGAATCTCAACCTTCCCGTGCCTTCGGATCGCATCCTCCAAAAATCGCTGGGATAAGATACCAATATCATCCACTCGGGCTCGTAGCGGTGGTAGATGGATCTGGATCACATTCAAACGGTAATAAAGATCTTCTCGAAAACGCGCTTGATGAATGGCTTCTTTGAGATCAACGTTAGTCGCGCAAATGACTCGCGCATCGACCTTATGAGTGATATTTCCGCCTAGTCGCTCAAACTCCCCATCTTGAATGAATCTAAGAAGCTTGGCCTGAACCCCCATCGGAGCGAGGCCGATTTCATCGAGAAAGAGTGTCCCATCATGAGCCAACTCAACGCGGCCCTTTTTACGTCGACTCGCCCCTGTAAAGGCACCTACCTCATGGCCAAATAACTCCGCTTCTAGAAGGGCCTCAGGGATTGCGGCGCAATTTATTTTCACCAAAATCCCATGACGACGCGGTGACAAATGATGAATCAATTCAGCAATCATTCCCTTGCCCGTGCCGCTCTCGCCATCGATTAGCACATTCGCATGGCTCTGAGCTGCCTGCCGAGCAACTTCAAGGACATCCCTCATGGCGGCTGATTTTCCAATCAGTTCTGTCGAACCAACCCGATGATTCTTAAGCTCTTCTCTGAGCGCCGTATTTTCCGACCCGAGTTTGCGCCGCTCGATGGCTTGATGGACTGTCTTGAGCACTTGAATTCTTTGGAGAGGCTTGGTGATGAAATCATACGCACCTTTTTTCATTGCCTCTACGGCATTCGAGACCGTACCAAATGCGGTCATGAGAATCACCTCGATCGATGGATCACAATGCTTTATCGCCTCAAGCAGCTCCATCCCTGAAACTCGGCTCATCCGAAGATCCGTAAGCACCACATCCGTTGATTCCTGACGCAGATGGGCCAATGCCTTCTCGGGGTCTTCAAAAACCCTCACGTCCGCCCCATCTGATTTCAGAATGCGCTCAAGCGACTCAAGGTTCGCCCTTTCATCGTCAACTACCGTGATTTGATAACGCACAACATTCTCCTTTAGACGGGGAATTGAACCGTAAAGACTGTCCCCTTACCTAGCTGACTATCGCAACTCACATTTCCATGAGCCTCTTCAATAATGGTTTTTGTCATCGCAAGACCCAACCCAGTCCCATCCAGTTTCGTACTGTAGAAAGGGTCAAAACTTTTGCGACGAGTGACATCATTCATTCCCGAACCCGAGTCACTAAAGATAATTTTTGAGATATTTTTAGCGGTCTCGGTTTTTATCGACAACGACCCCCCCATTGGCATCGCTTCCTTGGCATTTTTGACGATATTAAGAAAGGCCTGCCTGAGGCGGTTTTTATCCGCGTGCACAAAAATTTCCTGATCAGAAAACTCACACGACACCTCAATGGCTCCCCGCCGATTCTCCTCAGCGGAAAAATCTAAGATTTCGTGAATTAGCTCATGCACAGGTGTCGTGCGCTGAGAATTGGAATTGAGCTTGGCGCGAGAAAGATAACTTTCCGTGATCTCGAAAAGGCGCTCAATTTCTCGGGAGACACTGGTTAACGTTTTCTGAATCTCGGCATCATGACCGTCAAGCTCCTCCCGCAACCAATCGATATTCAAGCTAATCGCGTTCAGAGGGTTTCGGATTTCGTGGACAATTTGCGCGGATAACTCGCCCACGGCCGCTAGCCGCTCTTTCTTTAAAATTTCAGTTTGTTGGAGCTGGATTTTGCCATCTCGTTCCTTAAGCGCCGTGAGCATCCGATTGAACTCTCGAACCAGGGCTGCCATCCCTTCATGCCCGTTCGAAGAAATCTTAATCGACTGAACAAGCTGACCTTCGGTACTACGGCGTAACCCTTCCACAAGTCTCGCCAAGGGCTTAAGCGTTCTGTCAGCGATGATTAACATGAGAATTCCAATCCCAAGGCTAATCATGGCCCCAAGCATCGCAGCGACGAGAGCGTTTCGGGTACCCCCTTCTACTTTCTCAGTTAGGCCAGCAATTTGCGCATCCACCAGTTTGGCAAACTGGCTTAGCTGAGCGTGCAACCGACTCCCGTGGAAGGCCACGCTATGAGAGTCTTTAGATTCTAGTAGTTTGGTAAAAAGCTCTTGAACGGCCAATTGCCGATTCAACATTTCCTCTCTTAAAACCGGAATGTCCTTCTGATTCTTTAATCGGCTCTCCATACTCCCTAGCCGATCACGAACCACTGACGAATAAGCTGATAAACGCATTTGCTCTAACACTGAATTGTCTGGGTTTGCGACCTGGGAAACTCGAGATGCGCTATCGCGAATCGTCTGGACTGAAGTTTCTAATTCTCCGATCTCCCGCGATAACGGTAGGAAAATATTCTGAATCTGAGTGAGTGCGGATTTATTCTTCTGCAATTGCTGGCTCAGCGGAAAATAGATTCCGAGGATCGAAATAGCAAAGAACGAGAGGGCAATGGATTTGATTCGAGGTCGCATGGGAAACCCAATTTAAGATAATTCAAAGACAGGAAATTAAAGGGAAACCAAAGAATGGCTATACCTATATGATATTTCTATTCTTATCCCATGTCCATCGGACGGCGTGGCAAAACAGATGAGCGGCGCGTCACTTACAGAGCGCAGGAAACGTCTTAGCCCATTCCTGGGTCGGGGAGACCCCTTCCCACTCCTTGATTTTCTTTCCTTTATGGTACAGCGCACTATAGGGAAGCGTCCCTGACCACTTAGCATCGATAGCGGCCATATAGGCATCATCGTCGCCGGATGGCTTAAGAAATAAGTCGAATTTCGCTGACTTTAAGATCTTCCACTTTTTCGTAAAGTCATTCTGAGCGGAGATTCCACTCACATCGACCACAACAGGTTTAATTTGAGGATTCTCATTAAAAAATTTAACGAGTTCAGGCATTTCCTGAACACAGAGCGAGCACCATACCGCCCAGGCATGGACCAGTGTGCACGGTTTCGTTTTGGCCTCTATAAGGCCCGCAGGATTAAGCGGCAGAAACTTTGCCTCTGCCACAGTCATACCGTTGGACAAAACGAAAAAAACAATCCATGCGAAACAATTCAGCCCTAATTTCTTTTGATCGAGCATCCGAACGCCTTGGTCTGCTTGACTCTGATTTCCCTTTTTCCGAGAAGATCGGATACTGCCGCCAAAAGGTCTTCACTCGGGGCTGGAGATTTCCCCTCGCTATCATCATCAATCCTACCATGGTAAATGATATTCAACTTTTTATCGACCATAAAAACCTCAGGCGTTTTAGCGGCTTCAAAAAGGTCCGCAACCTTATGCCCATCGTCTTTCAGAACAGGAAACGAGAACTTCTGATCTTGCGAGTGGGCTTTCACTTGAGCGAGAGATTCCGTATCATTCGAATTAATTGGCAGAAATGCAATTTTGGATTCTTTAAGAGATTTTGCCAATCGGTTATACCGCTCATTATAGGCATTCGAATAGGGGCACTTCGTTGCCACGAAAATAACGACCGCCGCTTCATGGGTTTTTAAAAGACTCGAAAGGTCGTAGTTTTTACCGTCAGTCGCAGGCAGCGAAAATTGACTCACGGTTTGAGCCGTTACCAAAGTACTCAGTGTCATCATCCACAAGAATCCGTAGCGCATCTAAACCTCCTTATGCTAAGAGGGTACGTTACGGGACAATGGAATGGCTTGTCAAAATAAGGTGAAGTGATGGCGGGAGAGAATCCATATATTGAAAAACCGGTTTATAAACCGGCCAAAAAGAAGTTCCGGGTGCGATTTGCCAACCTTGATAAGACTATCGTGGTGGACCCGGACAAGATCCCATTTGGGCAAACTGGACTTCCGGGCAGTATCCTTGATATCGCTCTGAGTAATGGTGTTGAAATTGACCATGCCTGTGGCGGGGTATGCGCTTGTTCAACATGCCACATCTGGGTTCAAGATGGCCTCGACTCGTGCAGTGAAGCTACCGATGACGAACTCGATATGTTGGATCTAGCTGCCGATGTTCAAACTCATTCGCGGCTAGCGTGCCAATGCGTCCCATCAGGTGAGAAGGACCTTGTCGTTGAAGTCCCGAGCTGGAATCGCAATCTCGTTAAAGAAGGCCATTAAAAAGGTGCCCGTCGACTTTCCACACCTCGCTCGAGATCTGCGGTTGAGGTGTGGAAAGTCGACGGGCACGTCTTTAGGATCGCCTCTGAGAATGTATTAAACGAGATGGCTTTAGCGTAATTCTTTTTTAGAAAGTTTTTGCAGTGGCTCGCGATGGCTTGCTGTTCATCGACTGAAAGATGGCTAATTTTCTGAATAGCGTTCAAGAACCCCGCGACATTGCCGTGCTCAACTTGGTACCCAACGGGGCATTCATTCAAAAGTTCGGTAACATGGCTACGTTTCGGGCCAATAAAAACAAAGGGTTTCCCCGCAGAAAGAATCCCATAGACCTTTGAGGGGTGGACAAGGCCCGATGTATTATCCCCCATCACAACGACATGCACATCGGCGGCTGAGAGAGAATCAGGCAGAACCTCTCGGGGTTGGTGGGGCAGTTGCATGATGTTCTGCAACTCATTGGCGTTTTTAAATTCCGTTACGTCGGAAACTCGAGCCCCCGATCCAATAAACAGGAATAATAAGTCTTTCTGATCGCGACTGGAACGAGCGGCCTCAAGCAGAGTGTCGAGGGGGTGAACAATGCTATGGTTTCCAGAATAAAGAATCACAAATTTATTCTGCAGATCATGCTGCCTTCTAAAGATATTTAAGGACTTGGGCCGTTCTTGAATTTCGTCGGGGTGCGAAGACCAAGGAGGGACGATGACAATATCGGCAGGGTTACCGCCGTGACGGATCACTCTTTCCTTCATAAATCTATCCAGCACGACCATTTTTGAACTATTTCGCAGGGTAAACTCAAAGATCCAATTCAGCGACTTCGTGATCCATGATTGGCGTGAAAGGTAACCCACTTCAATCGCCATATCGGGGTTGATATCCATTAGCCATTGGGTGCTCTGCCCCCCCTTAACTAGGGTGAATAGCACGCCCAAGAACCCAATCAGCGGCGGAGAGGTCAGGCTAATCACAAGATCTTGTTTTGGAAATCGGATCAGTTTAAGTGCCACAGCGAAAAGAAAGGTTAGCGCGTCGACTAGGCGCCATCGAACACGACTTTTGCCAAACCCTGTTGAACCCACTCGGTGGATTTCAACTCCATGAAACCGCTCGAAACCCGAATGCAACGCAGTTGGATTATCGTAACCTCTTTTGGAAGTGATCACAGAGACTTGATGCCCCTGTTGAATCAAGTATTCGCTCAAATCAATCAGTTGCTGGGCAGTGGCAACAGAATCTGGGTAAAAGGTTTGGTTTAGAAAAAGGATTTTCATTGAACTTGGGGGTGTTCAAAGATTATAGCATACGAGATGCTTTCTTTAATCTTCTCAGTTCTGATTGCCTTAGGCGTCGCGTCAACACCGATCCCCGATCTTAAACTAGTTGGACAAGATGGAAAGCCTCTCACTGTCCACAGTCTGAAATCCCATTTTATCTTTCTGACGTTTCTCTACAGCCGTTGCCCCGCTCAAGATATGTGCCCCAAGACCATGAAAATGAGCAAAGCGCTTCTCGCTGATTGGAAAAAAACCGCTCCTGAACTTCCTCTCAAGGTTCTGGCGATATCTTTTGATCCAGACCATGACACTCCAAAAATCCTTGCTCAGTTTGGAAAGAGTTACGGGGTCAATCCCAAGGATTTTATTTTAGCTACGGGCGATCTCGAGGATATTAGCAAGTTTTCAGAAAATTTTAATATCGTTGCCTTCCCATCTGCCGGACAACCCTTCGCCCACAATATGAAGAATATTCTCATCGGGCCAGGTTTAGTGGAGATTAAGCAGTTCAAGGATAATGAGTTTAACTCCGCTCAGGTTATTAAGGCGGCTAAAGAGCACCTTAATCAACCGAAAGGTTGAGTCGTTTTGAAATTTCTCCGCTGGCCAGGATACGCCCACACTCTGATCGCCATGGTCCTTGCGGTGATCGTTGGAATTATTTTCAAGCAAAAGGCCGCACCGCTCGGCATCGTTGCCAATTGGATCATTACTCTGATCAAGAATATCGCGATCCCCCTACTATTCTTTGCCATTCTGGATACGATCGTTCAGCAGGCCATCCGAGGGCGCAATATTCTGACCTTGATTCTGATCGCGTTGATCAATGCCTGCTGTGCCATTACCATCGCGCTGAGTATTATCAACCTCTTTCAACCGGGCAAATACCTGTCGCTTCTTGCTCCCGAATCGATGCCTCAAACAGATTTTGATTCCACGCACTATTTATCGATGGCACTTTCCTCACCGATGATCATCGCGATCCTCTCAGCGATTGTGATTGGGTCATTCATTCGTTGCTGTCGTGTTCGTGTGAAACCTATCATTCCCTGGATTAGCCGAATTCTCGGTCTGATCCTTCGGATCATGAGCTACGTCGTATACCTGGTCCCGATTGCAGTGTTTGGCTCCGTGGCGAAAGTGATTGGCCAATACGATTTTTCCATCTTCAAGGGATTAAGCGCCTACGTGCTTTTCTGCCTATTAGGAATGTCGCTTCATATTTGCGTCGTCTACCAATCGTGGATTCTTGGCGTCGCAAAGATACCCTTAAAACTCTTTTGGAAACACGCTCTGGAACCTGTCCTCCATGGATTTGGCATTAACAGCAGTCTAGCCACGTTACCTGTAACGCTAAAAGCCCTTAAAGACCTCGGCGTTTCGGATAATTCAGCCCGACTTTCCACCTGCATCGGCACAAACTTTAATAATGATGGCATTCTGCTCTATGAGGTTTTCGCGATTCTATTTCTAACCCAGAGTTACGGCATTGACTTAAGTCTTAGCGCCCAATTAGCTACTGCTGGGTTATGTATCGTTGCCACCGTCGGTGTCAGCGGTGTCCCTGAAGCTGGTGTCATCGCACTCACTATCGTGATGGGAATGCTAAAAATTCCACTAGAACACATTCCCCTCTTACTCACCGTGGATTGGATTCTTGCCAGGACAAGATCGCTGGTCAACGTCACCGCCGACATGACCGTTGCCGTTGCCATCGATGCACTAATCCCGAAAGGTGCCCATCCCCTTTCCGGCCGGAAAGGGGATGGGCACCTTTCGGGATTCTTGCTAAGATATTTCTATGATTCAAACTTGCTTATCGCGACGAATGCTGGCTGTTTTCTTGCTTGGTTTCTCATCTGGCTTGCCCCTCCTGCTCACCGCCGACACGCTTAAAGCGTGGATGACCGATGAGTCAATCGACCTGACTACGATCGGATTATTCTCGTTGGTGGGACTGCCCTACACGCTTAAATTTCTATGGGCACCTTTCTTAGACCGTTGGGTTCCACCACTTCTGGGCCGGCGACGCGGTTGGATTCTTGTCGGCCAAGTCGCTCTAGCGGGAGCACTGCTTTTACTCGCCTACTCGCAACCTAAACTCTCTCCCTTGTTCATGGCCTTTACTGCCATGTTGGTCACCTTTTTCAGCAGCACACAGGATGTTGCGATCGATGCTTATCGCCGAGATGTCCTTGAAGACGAGGAATTAGGGCTCGGAAGCGCGCTTGCCGTCAATGGCTACCGAATCGGCATGCTAGTCGCAGGGGCAGGGGCCTTGGCTCTTGCCGATCATTTCCCGTGGAAGTGGGTTTATGGTCTCATGGCAGCCGTGATGCTCCTAAGCAGCGCCTTTACTTTTTTTGCGCCCGAACCGGTTCACGAATCCTCACCCCCCAAATCTCTTAGGCAAGCTGTGGTCCAGCCCTTTATTGAGTTTCTCTCGCGAGATGGCGCGTGGCTTTTTCTCACATTCATTTTACTTTATAAAGTTGGAGACGCCTTAGCGAGTACCCAGTTCACGCCGTTTTATTTACTGAGCGGCTACACCAAAACTGAGATCGCCGCAGTCGCAAAAGTCTTTGGGTTCTGGGCCACCATTGTTGGCGGGCTTATCGGTGGCATTTTCATTCTCCGACAGGGGTTTTACCGAAGTCTCTGGGTCTTTGGAGTCCTTCAAGCCGTATCAACGCTTGCGTTCGCTTGGCTTTCGTTGGTCCCAGCGCATTGGAGCGCCCTTGCGATTGTGATTGGCTTTGAAAATCTCACCAGCGGAATGGGAACCTCTGCCTACGCGGGGTTTATGGCAAAGCTCTGCAATCGTCAGTTTACGGCAACCCAGTACGCCCTGCTAAGTAGCCTCATGGGCATCCCTCGTGTCGTGATTGGATCGTCCGGTGGGTGGCTTGCCACTCAGCTCGGCTGGTACGGTTTTTTTATTTTATGCACGTTAGCGGCGATTCCGGGGCTACTTCTTCTTTTAAAAATCCGGCGTTTTTCAGTTTCCTGATGTCACCGGACAAGCCACCTTGGGAATCATAGACGCCTCAAAGGGCCGTGCATGAGGCGGCTGATGACATGTCTGACAGGCCTTAGAATCGACTCTTTTTAGAGTCGGTTTTTCATCACCGGGGTGCCCGTCACGATTACCGTGGCAGTGTTCACATTGCACATTCAAAAAGTTTTTGGAATACCGCCCCTGCTCCTCAGCCGAATCCATTTTCTGGTGGTATCTTTTCTTTAGCGCCTCATATTCTTTGGGGGACACCCTAGAATCAATGGGCTTCTTGCCATAGTCTTTAAAGACGTATTCCATGAGGTTTTCTACCTCAGGAACTTGATTCGAGATGGGCTTAATCCCTTCCGACAACACGACTGGGCGAGTGATATCTAGGAAACCCTCCGGCTTTGCGAACCCTAGCGAGTGGCAAGCAATGCACTGCCCATCAAAATGTTGATTCTTGCCGTACAGAACAAGGTATGCCGACGCATGGTGCGTTTTCTTCCAAAACTCATACTGCTTTTGATGACACCCTCGACAAGAAGAAGGCTGGGCGACCCAAGGCTGACCTGATCGGCTCTGAATAATCTTCTTCGAACCCTCAATCGCTTTTTTTCGAATCGCTTCTTTCGTGGCTCTCATCATTTTGGTAACGCGATTCGACTTCTGAAGATCTTTGGTTAAATCTTTGAGCTCAGCTTTAAGGACGTTTTTCTGCGGCAATGAAATGACTATTTTTCCGACCTGCTGCCCCTGGATCTGAGGTTGCACAATCCATTTTTCATTCTCAATCACGGGGGTTGTTAGGACATCCAGCGAATGCGACCCAACGATGCCATCAATGCTTTGGAATTTCTGTGCAATTTCGCGATCACGCGCTAACCCAAGATGCGATAATAATAGAATATAATGGGGCGAAAGCTTCTGGACCTCAGCCAATGCCTCCTCCAAACTTATCTCCGCGGGCAACGCTTCCACATCGGACTGACCCTTAAGTGACACCTCGTCCACTAACCCAACAATTGCGATCTTCAATCCCTTTTTTTCAACTAAATGAAATCTCTTAAATAACGGGGCACCTTTAATGTCCCTTAAATTAGTCGCCACAAACACCGCTCCCGATTTTTTTTCAAGCGACTTGAGAGTCTCAAGCCCATCGGCAAAATCGCGATCCCCGGGTGTCAGCGCATCAAGGCCCATCTCTCGGTACGCGGAAGCAATCAGTTCAGCTTTGAGCAGATTATTCTCTCGTTGAGAGGGATTCAAAGGAGAGACCTCAAAAAAGGTGTCGCCTGAGTCAACGACTAGAGACGGTTGTTTTAGCTTAGGTGCGTTACGAGCAAGGTACTCGTACATCCGATCGAGCCCGCCGTTTTGATGAACCTGGCAGCCGCAAGGCTCAGTCTCACCTTGGCGATTCGACGAGTAGAAAATCGTTAATTCTGAGCCTGCCAGAGGTTTAGAAGCGACAACGCTCTGGCTAAACCAGGCCGCCAACATCCAAGAAATCATCCACATTACCCTATGCTAGTACTCTGAGAAGTAAGTTTCTACCGGTTTTTGCTTGGGCAAAGATCCGACTTGAGTTGGTTGCCCCATGGCCCAGGTTGGATTAGCATGGGAGGCTTGATGATTAGGACCTTATTAATGATAGCCTTCTCGGCGGCAAGTTCAGGACTGGTCTTGCGGCGATTCCCGATCTTGATTCCGCCATCATTATTGAAGATGCCAAGCGACTGGGACTGGATCAACAACCAGATACCAAGCAAGCCATGGACCATATCCTTTATACCAAGTGGCAGCAGTGGCAGCTTAGCAAGGCTCCAATCGCAATTACGGAAACGGCGATCGCAAAGCAGTACGCTGAGAATCCCATGCTTAGAATCCGAGTCTTAAGTTTGAAGAAGCCTAAGAATGGCCAGATCTCCAAAATTCAAAAATCTCTAAAATTGGGAATTCCTTTCGCAAAACTTGTTGTCATGCATTCTGATGATCTTTCTGCCCGGTGGCAGGGAGATTTTGGATTGCGTGGACGGCACGAAATTCCACCAGCTCTTTACCAGGTTGCCAAAGGCCTTCGCGTCGGACAGGTCTCTAACCCCGTCTGGTCTCATGCTTCGGTGCAACTCGTTCAACTCGTGGAACGGCCAACTTTCGAAAAAGCTCCCGAGACCTATAAAGCCTACTTGAGACATACTCGACAACTTGATTCAGAAGCCAGGTACCTCCAATCCGTTATTACGGATCTCAAACAACACAAGATGGTGGACAAACCATGAGGGTTGTTGGACTTCTACTGTTCATTGTTTTGGCCGCCTGTTCGCAGCATTTGATTCCACAGGAAGATCAGGTTTTAGCAAAAGTGAACGGGGAGCCGGTTCTCGCGCAGGAATTCTTAATGAATTATCGGCAGCTCAAAGCAGAGCAGGATGATATTGCTCAAACGAACCCCAAAGTGGTTGAGCAACTCAAAATTCGAGCACTGAATGACGTCATTGTGACGGCGCTGATTCGCCAGGAGGCGACTCGGCGGAAACTTTTTGTTGCCCGAGAAGAAGTGGAAGCCCGGCTTTCCTCATGGAAAGACGGTTACCCGCCAGGTGGCTTTGAAAGCATGCTCCGAAAGCAGAATACAACCGAAGCCTACTTACGAAAACGCATCGAGGACCAATTGATGATTGAGAAAGTTGTCGATGGAGTCTTCAGCACGGAAAGTCTCGTTTCGGACGAAGAGGCAAAAAAATATTATCAGACTCATGCTGACGATTTCTCTCAGGCTGAGCGAGTGCATGCCTTCCAGATCGTCGTCCCTACGATTGAAGAGGCCAATAAAATAAGACAGGATATTCTTTCGGGAAAAATGACCTTTGAATCAGCGGCTCGACAATACTCCCTGAGTCCAGACGCCGCTAAGGGTGGTGACTTAGGCTTTTTTAGTAAAGGCGATAAAATTGCAACCTTTGATGAGGCGTTTTCTCTTTCGGTAGGGTCAATCTCAAAGCCTATCCAAAGCCGATACGGGATCCACCTACTGAGGACCGTGGAAAAGGAACCCTCTAAGAAGCTTGATTACAACCAAGCGAAATCTGAGGTCGTCAAAGTTTTGAAACGCTCAAAACAAGTGATTGCCTATAAAGAATGGGCAACTAAACTCTTACGAGATGGAGAAATCTTTCGCAATGAAGCTTTTTTTAATTCGCTTTCTTAGCCTATTTTTAACAGCCCCCTTGGTTGCTAAAACAACTATCGATCGAACCGCAGCCATCATCAATGGAGACGTCATTCTCGATTCTGATATTGGTCAGTTCAAAAAGCGCATGAGCTCTAAGAGCTACCAAGAACTCTTTGGCGGCTTCGACGCCAAGGTCTTAAACTCCCGAGATAATATTTTGCAGCTCCTGATAGAAGAGAAAATCATTAACCAACAAGTTAAGAAGCTCGAACTGGAAGCGACCGATCAGGAAGTTGAGGGTCAGATTCGGTCCATCTTAAAGCGGAATGGCATTACCCGCGCTCAGCTCTTTGAGCGTTTAAAACAACTTGGAACGTCTTCGACGGAATACCGAGAAGGTCTTAAACGACAGATTGAGCGTAACAACCTCTTAAACCGCGAAATTAAACCGAATATAGAAATGTCCGAAGAGAAATTGAAGCATTTCTACCAGCGCAATCTCAAAGCATCCGAGGATTCAACTTATTATCAACTGGCTCATATCCTCATTGATAATAAATCAAGAAATGGAGTCGAACCCAAAGACCGTGCGCAGCGGGTCTGGAATGAGATAAAATCGTCTCCAGAAAAGTTCAGCGCCTATGTTGCTGAATACTCCGACGATGCCAACACGGTGGAGACAGGTGGGGTTCTAGGAGAATTTACCGTCGCTTCACTTGCCCCTGAGTTTCGTGCGGTCATTCCAAAACTTAGGCCCGGGTCAATTTCGAATCCTATTCAGACATCGGTTGGATTTCATCTTGTTAAAGTGATGGAAAAACACGATGGCAGTTATGATCGGCTATCGCCCGAGAAGAAGGAAATGCTTAGACGGCAGATGGAAGCCGAGGAAGCTGAGAAGTTGCTTGCCATGTGGATGGACCGAAGGCGAGCTGAATCTTATACAAAGGTAACTCAACCATGAACTTAAATGAAAAAATATTCCGCGAATACGATATCCGAGGCGTGGCAGACCGAGATCTCCCCGATAATTTAGTGCTCGCCATCGCGCGAAGCATCGGCACTCTTGCAAAGCAACGAGGGACGAAGACTTTTACGGTTGGGCGTGATTGCCGAGTAAGCTCCGTGCGGATCCACGATGCCATGATTCAAGGGCTTCTTGAGTCTGGCATCGACGTCATCGACGTTGGGCTAGTACCGACGCCTTTACTGTATTTTTCGATTCACTCCCTTAACACAGATGGAGGAGTCATGATCACGGGTAGCCATAACCCTGGGGACCACAATGGCCTTAAAGTTTGCATTGGTCCATCCACGATTCACGGGGGCGACATTCAAACGATAAAGCAAATGACGCTCGATGAAAACTGGACGTCAGGCCAGGGCACCCTTTCTAAAGTGGCGATTGTGGACGACTACATTAATTATGTTTCGGCCCAAATTAAGGAGCCGCTCGGGATTACCGTCGTGATTGATAGTGGCAATGGAATGGCCGGAATGGTCGCTCCTCAGTTACTCAGAAAAATTGGCTGCACGGTAGTCGACCTCTATTCCGAGTTGGATGGCACCTTCCCCAACCACCACCCCGACCCCACCGTCGTTGAGAATCTTGTGGAGCTCAGAAAGGCGGTCAAAGCGTCCAATGCCGTAGTTGGAATTGGTTTTGATGGAGATGCGGATCGGATTGGCGTCGTCGACAAAAACCTAGAAGTCATTTTTGGCGACGAGCTTCTGATGCTTTATTCCCGAGAAGTCCTTAAGACACACCCAGGGGCCGTTATCATCTCTGAAGTTAAGGCGTCTAACCGTCTTTTTCAGGATATTAAATCTCACGGCGGTCGACCGATTCTTTGGAAAACAGGCCACAGCCTCATCAAGGCCAAGATGAAGGAAGAAAATGCCCTTCTTGCCGGTGAAATGAGTGGGCATATGTTTTTTAAAGATCGATATTTTGGATTTGATGATGCCATTTACGCGGCCGTTCGCCTGGTTGAAATCTTAGCTAAATACGATGCCACCGCTAAGGAACTTCTTTCGGATATCCCCTTAAGTTATTCGACTCCGGAGATTCGGGTTAACTGCTCGGATGATATTAAATTCGATATTGTTGAAAAAGCAAAAGCAGCGTTCTTAGCCATGGGCCAGATAGTCAACGGAATCGATGGAGCGCGAGTTGAATTCGGAACAGGTTGGGGCCTAGTGAGAGCCTCTAACACACAACCAGTTCTTGTGTACCGATTTGAGGCCGATACACCTGAGGAATTGACATTAATTCAAGAGACTGTCGAAAACACGGTCAATACCTTACTCATCGCAAGTTCGTGATCCGCAATATCGTCATTAAAGGGGCGCGGGAACATAACTTAAAGAATATCTCAGTTGAAATTCCGCGCAGGCAATTTGTTGTCGTAACGGGACTCAGCGGCTCAGGGAAGTCTTCGTTAGCGTTTGATACCATCTATGCGGAAGGGCAGAGACGCTACCTCGAATCACTCTCGGCCTATGTCCGTCAGTTTCTGGAGCAACTCCGAAAACCAGAGGTCGATTCGATTGACGGATTATCCCCATCGATTTCTATCGAACAGAAGAACATTTCTAAAAATCCAAGATCGACAGTCGGAACAGTCACTGAGATCTACGATTATCTGAGATTACTCTACGCCCGAGCCGGCACCCCTCATTGCTACCGATGTTCCAAACCAATCCATAGTCAGAGCATCTCACAGATTGTCCTTCAGATTATGGCGCAGACGAGCTGGGATCGCTTTTCAATTCTGGCCCCCATTGCGAGAGATAAAAAGGGAGAGTACCAAAAGGAACTCGCGTCCTTTAGATCAAAGGGGTTCCTCAAGGCCCATATCGACGGGGCGGACGTCAATCTCTCTGAACCGATTAAACTAAAGAAACAACTCAAACATGAAGTTTCAATTTACATTGATCGACTCATGCACCGAAAAGGCATTGAAAGTCGACTTACCGAAGCCATCGAGCTTGCTGAGTCCATTACCGAAGGCTTAATTGAAGTGCATGTGACGGATTTCGACGGAAACCAGAGTCGAAAGTTTTTTTCAACTCGATATGCCTGCGCTGATTGCGGAATCAGTTTTCAGGAATTAGAACCTAGAAATTTTTCTTTTAATAGCCCCTATGGTGCCTGCCCTGCTTGTAATGGTTTTGGAGAGATCGGCCGCATTGACCCAGAACTTCTTATCTCCGACCCACAGTTAAGTTTAATCGACGGTGCGATTCTTCCGTGGGAAACTCTGGATGCCAACAAACGCAATGAGTGGATTAAGGCAATCTCTAAACACCTCGAGATTGATCCGAATAGAAGCTGGAAAGATCTTACTCAAGCTGACCGAGATAAACTACTTTTCTCGGCTCCCACACCGATACAAATCCGAATCACAAAGGGAAAGGGCGGCTCTTACGAAGCGGATTTTGAGGGTTTAGTCCCCGACCTTCAGAGGCGGCTCCAAGAAGACGCCGATGCCACCACTGATCTTGCCGGTTTTACCGTCTATGATAGTTGCACTGAATGCCAGGGCTCAAGGCTCAAACAGGAGACAAACTCGGTCTTAATTGGTGGCATGAGCCTCGGGCAACTCTGCCAACTGAGCCTGCCTGAATCACTTAAGTTCATGACCCAATTGAAGCTACCCACTCAGCAATCCTTAATCGCCGAAGGTATTCTTAAGGAAATTATGGCGCGGCTTGGTTTCCTGATTGATGTTGGTTTGGGGTACCTCTCATTATCTCGATCAGCGCGTACACTCTCTGGCGGTGAAGCGCAACGAGTTCGTTTAGCGACTCAAGTGGGATCCCATCTCGTCGGAGTGCTTTATGTTCTAGATGAACCCAGCATCGGCCTCCATCAACGAGATAACGCCAAACTTATCGATACCCTCAAACAACTCAGAGATCGTGGTAATTCGGTGATCGTCGTAGAACATGACCACGATACGATTTTGGCTGCTGACTTCGTCTTGGATTTAGGCCCCGGCGCCGGACGATTAGGAGGAGAGATCGTTTTCAGTGGGACCCCTAAGCAACTTAAAAAAAGTGCGACAAGTCTAACGGGCAAGTACCTCTGCTCCCAATTAAGAATTGAGGTTCCGACTGAGCGCCGAAAGCCGTCGGAACGAACGCTCACTCTTCATGGTGTGAATAAGAATAATCTTAGGGATGTTACCGTTAAATTTCCGCTTGGCCTCTTTATTGGCGTCACCGGTGTCTCGGGATCAGGAAAGAGTTCTCTGATCATTGACACTCTTCTGCCTACCCTTCAGAAGGGAATTCTTAAAGGCTCTTTGACCTCGAATTATGTCCAATCAGTTTCTGGACTCGAGCATCTTGATAAGGTGATCCACGTGGATCAAGCCCCAATTGGAAGGACCCCTCGGTCTAACCCCGCGACCTACACGGGGCTCTTCAGTGAGATCCGAACTCTTTTCTCAAACCTTCCGGAGGCCCAAGCTAGAGGGTATAAGCCAGGTCGATTCTCTTTTAACGTCGCTGGGGGAAGGTGTGAGGCCTGTAAGGGGGATGGCGCGCTTAAAGTCACGATGCATTTTTTGCCCAACGTCTTTATCCCCTGTGAAACTTGCAACCAAAAAAGATTTCAAAGCAGCACACTTGAAGTCAGATACCGAGGGAAGAATATTTCTGAAGTTCTGAGTATGACGATTGAAGAGGCGCTTCTATTCTTTGAACGCATTCCGAATCTCCGAACTAAACTCCAAATCTTAAAAGAAGTTGGACTGGGTTATCTTCAGCTTGGGCAAAATGCCGTCACACTTTCTGGAGGCGAAGCCCAACGCATTAAGCTAACGAAAGAACTCTCGAAACGGTCCACAGGAAAAACACTCTATGTTCTTGATGAGCCAACGACGGGATTACATTTCGATGACATCCGGCGACTACTTGAAATTATTCACCGGTTGGTTGAGCAGGGAAATACCGTCATCGTGATCGAGCATCAGCTTGATGTGATCAAACAGGCAGATTATGTCATTGAATTGGGCCCCGAGGGCGGAGAAGCGGGCGGAAAAATAGTTTTTGAAGGAACCCCAGAGGGGTTGTGCCGGCAGCCAAATTCGGCTACCGGCCCATACCTTAAACCTTTGCTGACCTTAGATCTTGCCAGCAAGACCGTTCACAACAAGGAATGTGAACAGCACTAAGGTTTCGACAAACGCCAAGCTGATGATCAGCGGCACAAACATGGATTTCTGAGCACCGGGGTTTCTTGAAACTCCGTCCATAAAGGCAGCAGCAATGCGGCCCTGTGCAGTCGCTGCAGCAATTACGGCCAGCGCAATACCAATTCCCACGCCAATGGGCGCAGACCATGAACTAGCTAACGAGCCAGCTGCGGCATGCCCTTCCTCAGCCATTGCCGAAGCGAATGGAAGCATCATCCCAATTGCGAAAAACCAGCCCAACTTTAATACACCTTTCATCTTTACCTCCTAAATATCAGTTAATCGTGTTCCGTTGCCATTTGTACATACACCGTTGTTAAAATGGCAAAAAGAAATGCTTGGATCGTACACACAACCACCCCAAATAACATCAGGGGGACCGGCACTAGCCAAGCTTGTATACTCGAGAACGAGAGCACCAACATATGGTCGATATGAAGGTTAATAAAAAGTCGTAGCCCTAACGAAAAGGGTCGAACCAGATGGGAAACCATTTCAACCAAGGCGATGGGAACCCCAAAAAGCCCGAGACCCATCAAAAAATGCTTCCCGTAACCAGCCAGACCATGAGCCTTAATTCCCTTTACGTTGTAATAGACGAAGGTACAGATTCCTAAGGCAAAGGTCAGATTCGTATCCGCACTTGGCGAGGTCGAATGAGGTAATAGACCAATCAAATTACAGAAAAAGACATAGAGGAAAATCGTGGCAATAAAGGGATAGTACTCTTTTCCGTGGTGTCCCATCACGGAAGTCACCATATTGTAGAGAACATCCAGAAAAACATCGACCACCGAAAAAAGCCCAACCCGTCTGGGTGGCACCAACGTGGAATCCTTTTTCAGAATCCGAGAGAAAAGAACCCCTAACAAGATCAGAAAAAGCGCAACCAATATGGCAGCGTTGATATTAATGTAATGCGGATCACTCGATAAGAACGGGATCTGCAGTAACCAGCTTGTCGGTCCTTGATGATGCAACGGCGTAAAACCTCAAATATTTTAAACCCGTCTAATTGAATCGATTTACACCACTATTTCAAGTATTTTTTGAATAAAACGACCAACTTGACAGAGAATGGTTCGAAATGGGTACGTTGGCGGATGGAATTTATTGATAAGCAAATCGAGCGTTATTGTATTGAACATAGTTCCGTCCCTTCGAAGTACTGTCAGCGGCTTTACGAGGATACCCTTGCGAATGTCCCCATGGCGGTGATGCTAACTGGGCCCATGGAAGCAAGCCTTCTCGGTTTTCTGATTCGGTCCGTGGGGGCTCGTCGAGTCTTAGAAATCGGGACCTACACGGGATATTCCGCTCTCAGTATGGCCGAGGCTCTACCCGACGACGGCGAACTGATCACTCTGGATATTAACCCTGAGAGTGTCGCGGTTGGAAAGAAATATTGGGAACAATCGCCTCACGGAATTAAGATTGAGTCCTTGATTGGCCCTGCACTGGAGATTTTACCGTCTCTATCGGGCGTTTTTGATTTTATCTTTGTCGATGCCGACAAGCAGAATTATCCCAATTATCTTGAAGATTGCCTTGAGAGACTCAGCCCTCAGGGAATCCTGGCCTTCGATAACACTCTGTGGAGCGGAAAAGTCCTTGATCGGTTGACTCAGGACATTGAAACCAAAGCGATTCAGCGCGTCAATCAGCTGGTCGTTTTAAACCCAAATTTGAAATGCACGCTATTGCCGATTCGTGATGGGATTCTGCTGATTCAGAAAATCACTACAATTTAAAACGATTAGCGAGAAAGATAATCCACCAAAGCCCTAACGTGATACCTAGGACGATCAGCGAGATCATCATGTAGGGCTCGGTATGCCACTTTTCGTCGAGATAGGTGCCTAAGTAGTACCCGCCAGCGATGAGGATTGCTTTGGTCATGACGGCGTTAATCATGACCGCCCCCATCCGATAATATTTTGGGTCAATCAACATTACTTTCCCTTTTTTCCAAGACGCCCTTGAATGGATTTAATTCTCATTTCCACGATCGTTGGCGCTGGGTATCTGACTCTCACACTCTCGTAGACTCTAAGAGCGGCCTCAAGCTCCTGTTTCTGTTCCAGGCAGAGTCCCATCATGAACTCAGCTTCTACCGCCTGAGGGCTCTGAGGGTACGCTCGGGCAATTTGTTTAAAAGCCTCGAGACCGACGTCATAGTGGCGTTCTAAAAAATAAGTATTCGCCACGTCGTACCGCGATCGGATGACAAACTGGCTCTTAGGAAATTTTTCTATCAGTGATTCATATTCGATTCTGGCTTGTGCAAATTCATTTTGACGGTAATACGCATTCGCGATCCGATATTGGAACGAATCAGACTCTAAGCTATTGGGAGAAAGACTCATCAGTCTACGATAGGCGGTAATTGCCTTTTCAAGATTCTCCACGTGTTCAAAATACAAATCCGCGATCCGCTTCTGGACTTCGTACTGACTTGTCGGGTCCTTACTGAGGCGAATGAACTCTTCGTAACTAAATAACGCGCTGTTTGGATCGCTGAGATAGGTCTCCTGAACAAAACCTAGCTTATAGGCGGCCTTGGCCCCTTGTTTACTATCGGCTTGCAGCTGAATCGCTTTACGAAGAAATTCAGCCCCCTCTCGATACTTACCCTGACTGACTTGCTGATCTGATTTTTCAATCAATCGTTCCTGCCGATAAGAAGTGCAGGAAGTTAAGAGCAACAGAATGAAAACGAAAAGGCGCACCCACCCGGTCATACTCAAGTGGTTTCGGTGGACTCAGTCGCCGCGGCCACCTCTTTTTCATCCTTCTCGATAATCTTTGCGACGGCAACCACGGCCTCACCCTCTTCAAGTGAGATCAGGTGCACACCCTGAGCCACTCGACCCACTTCAGAAATTTCATTGACTCGGGTCCGGATGACTTTGCCCTTATCTGAAGCAATGATGATGTCGTCCTCATTCGTGACCTGTCGAACCGCAATGACCGATCCGTTTTTCTCAGTGATCCGCATGGTGATAATCCCGCTCCCGCCACGAGATTGAACTCGGTACTCTTCTACGGGGGTTCGCTTTCCAAAGCCCTTTTCAGTCACGGTGAGAATTTGTTCACCCTTATTATCTTCAACAACAGCCATTCCAACAATTTCATCGGTGGCATCAATTTTCATCCCAATGACACCTCGGGCAGCTCGACCCATCCCTCGGACATCTTGTTCGTCGAATCGAATGCTCTGACCCTGCTTGGTAACCAACAGGACTTGTTGCGACCCGTTCGTCACTCGTGCCTCAACCACGAAGTCACCCTCATCAACGTTTAAGGCAATAATTCCCTTCTTATTAGGGCGCGAAAAGAGATCTAAGCTTGTTTTCTTAATCACTCCCTTAGCAGTCACCAGAATAATATACTTATCAGCAGGAAATTCTTTCACTGGCAATACCGCTTGAATCCGTTCGTTCGAACTCAAATTCAGCAGATTAATAATTGGCTTGCCGCGCGCTATCCTCGCACCCTCAGGCACTTTATGGACTTTAAGCCAATACATGCGCCCCTTGTCTGTAAAACATAAAATATACTCGTGAGTCGAGGCGACAAAAATTTCCCAAATGAAATCCTCGGCCTTTGTCCCAGCTCCAATCACACCACGCCCACCTCGGCGCTGCGAGCGGTAGGTGTCCACAGGGAGTCGCTTGATATACCCGGAATAAGTCACGGTCACGACGACTTCTTCGTCCGTGATCAGATCCTCAACCGTGATATCATCCTGTTCTTCGATAAATTGTGTCCGCCGATCATCGGCGAACGATTCTCGAATTTCAGCAAGTTCTCGACTAATAATATCTAAGACCAGCTGCTCATTTGTTAAAATTCCTTTAAGTTCTGCGATCATCTTGATCGTCGCATTATAGTCAGCAATAATCTTTTCTCGCTCAAGACCAGTCAAACGCTGCAAACGCATTTCCAGAATCGACTTTGCCTGCACTTCTGTGAATTCAAATTCCTTGATTAGGTTGGCTTGGGCGACCGACGGACTCTCCGCCCTTCGGATTAACTGAACCACCGCATCTAAATTCTCAACCGCCTTCTTAAGCGCCTCTAAGATATGGGCCTTCTCTTCAGCTTTTTTAAGTTCATAGACAGTGCGACGGACAACGACGTCCTTGCGATGACTTAAAAATGCGCTCAGACATTCTTTAAGAGTTAGAACCTTCGGCTGCTGGCGGTCTAACGCCAACATACTGATCCCAAAACTCGTCTCTAGCGGACTGTTTTTATAGAGCTGATTTAAAACGACTCGGCTGTCTTCGCCTCGTTTTAACTCAAAAACAATTCGCATCCCTTTACGGTCTGATTCATCTCGGATATCAGAAATACCTTCGATTCGCTTATCACGAACCATATCGGCGATACCCTCGATTAATTTCGCTTTATTTACCTGATACGGAAGTTCAGTAACAATGATACGTTCTTTATCATTCTTACCCTCTTCGACTTCGGTCTTCGCTCGAAGATACACGGTGCCTTTTCCAGTTTCGTACGCATCCCTAATGCCCTTACGGCCAAAAATATACCCTGCTGTTGGAAAATCGGGGCCTTTCACAAATTTCATCAGATCAGCAATTGTGCTCTCAGGCTTTTTAATCAGAGACTGTAGCGCATCGATAACTTCGCCTAAGTTATGGGGCGGAATGTTCGTCGCCATTCCGACGGCAATTCCCGACGCTCCATTGACGAGGAGGTTCGGAATTCGGGTTGGAAAAAGAACGGGTTCCTTCAGAGATGTATCGTAGTTCGGAGTAAAATCAACAGTCTCTTTCTCAAGATCCGATAAAATCATATCGGAAATCTTCGCGAGCCGAACCTCGGTGTACCTCATCGCCGCCGCGGAGTCTCCGTCGACAGATCCAAAATTTCCTTGGCCGTCGACCAGGGGGTAACGCATGGAAAAATCTTGCGCAAGTCGCACCATGGTTTCGTACACTGCCAAATCGCCGTGCGGGTGGTATTTACCAATCACGTCACCGACGATACGAGCCGATTTTTTGTACGGCTTATCATGGGTATTGCCCATGTCATACATCGCAAAAAGAATCCGACGGTGAACAGGCTTCATGCCATCTCGAACATCGGGAAGCGCTCTTCCAACAATAACGCTCATCGCGTACTCAAGGTACGCTTCCTTCATCTGCTCTTCGATACTAACTACTGTGACGTGTCCTTCAATTTCCATTTAGATATCAAGACTCCTAACTTTCAGCGCATTCTCTTCAATAAAATCTCTTCTGGGTTTCACTTGGTCCCCCATCAGGGTTGAAAAAATACTATCCGACTCCATGGCATCGTCGATAGTCACTTGCAATAAAGATCTAGCTTTGGGGTCCATTGTCGTTTCCCAAAGTTGCTCGGGGTTCATTTCTCCAAGACCCTTATACCGTTGGATCAAAAGACCTTTCTTACCGTTCTCGTAGACAAAATTTCTAAAGGCCTCTGGTTCTCTGAAGGAATGAGAAACCCCATCGGCCTCGGTGACGGTATAGGGGGCAGTCCCCAACTTCTCCAGATTCTGTGTCATCTTCCGCATCTCTTCGAGTTGCGACGAAGTCAGAAAATCGTAGGTGATTCGAGTCGGAGTGCGAATATTATGTTTCGTGGTCACACACTCTGCAACAAAGCCGGCGTGTTCTTCATCCGTTTTAATCGTAAAACTAAAGGAACTCTTTCCCTCACCAACCACTTGCTTGTAAGCGTTAAGCAAACCCTCTAACTGAGCTTTATTTTTAAGAACCTCAACTGTCCAATCGGATGAGAGAACAATATGTTTCACAAGACCACTATCGGATCGTCTTGCTATAAACCGAAGTTGTTGTTCAAACGCTGTTAACTTCTTAAAAATATTCTTAGCCGTCCCCTTTTCAATCTCACCATTCTGGGATCGCAATTTCAAATCTTCAAGCGATTGGCTTAGAACAAACTCCTCCATGGCACTGTCATTTTTAATATACCGTTCGACTTTTCCTTTTTTAACTTTATAAAGCGGCGGCTGAGCAATGTACAAATAACCCTTCTCAATAATATCAGTCATCTGACGATAGAAAAAAGTTAGGAGCAGAGTTCGGATATGAGCACCGTCAACGTCCGCATCGGTCATAATAATAATTTTATGGTACCGAACTTTAGCGATATCATAATCCTCTTTGCCAATTCCTGTACCGAGCGCAGTAATCAGAGTCCGGATCTCAGCGAATTGGAGCATCTTATCGAAACGGGCTTTTTCAACATTCAGGATTTTACCTTTGAGCGGAAGGATCGCTTGGTTCTTTCGATCTCGCGCTTGTTTCGCAGAACCACCCGCCGAGTCCCCCTCGACTAAATACAGTTCACAAAGGGCTGGATCCTTCTCTTGGCAATCCGCCATCTTTCCGGGTAACCCACCTAGATCGAGCGCCGATTTACGACGTGTTAGGTCTCTCGCCTTCTTCGCGGCAATACGCGCCCGGGCGCCCTCAATGCCTTTAAATGAAATTCGTTTGGCAGAGCCAGGGTTTTCTTCAAGGAACATCATGAAACGCTCATTCACGAGATTCTCGACGATACCTTTGACTTCGGAGTTACCTAATTTTGTTTTGGTCTGGCCTTCAAATTGCGGGTTCGCAATCTTTACACTGATGACTGCCGTCAAGCCTTCCCGAATATCTTCGCCTGTGAGACTTTCACTCAGGTCCTTATTCATCCCAGAACTCTCAGTGTATTTATTAACGCATTTGGTGAGGGCTGTTTTTAAACCCGCTAAATGGGTTCCCCCTTCAATCGTATTGATATTATTTGCGAACGTGAAAATATTTTCTTTGTACCCGTCATTCCACTGCATCGCGAGCTCAAGAAAAACCCCTCGCGTTTCAGCGTAGAGATAAATCACATCATCGTGGATTTTTGTTTTAGCCCGATTGAGATATTCCACAAAAGATTTTAGTCCACCATCGGAATAAAATTCCTGAGTTTTTTCGTTGCGCTCGTCGTGAAACGTCACGCGAATGCCTCGGTTTAAGAAACATAGTTCACGCAGTCGATTTACAATCGTATCAGAATTAAATTCACTGACCTCGAATACGGTTGGGTCAGGTCGGAAATTAACTTTCGTCCCAGTCTTAGTGCTTACGCCAACTTCTGCCACAGGGCCAAGGACTTTGCCTTGGCGATACTTTTGCACAAAAACTTTTCCGTCTCGTTTCACTTCAACGTGAAGACTTTCAGAAAGCGCATTCACCACGGAAATACCGACTCCATGCAAGCCGCCTGAAACTTTATAGGAGTCGTTCGAGAATTTTCCACCAGCATGAAGTTTGGTCATCACAACTTCAAGTGCGGAAACTTTTTCGGTCTTATGAATATCCGTTGGAATCCCGCGGCCGTCGTCTTCGATCGTAACCGAGTTATCCACATGAATATTGACTAGAATATTTTTGCAATGGCCAGCCATCGCTTCATCGATGGCGTTATCAACCACTTCCCAAATTAAGTGGTGAAGGCCCCGGACACCAGTATCTCCGATGTACATTCCGGGTCTTTTACGCACCGCTTCCAAACCTTCAAGGACCTGGATTGAATCGGCTCCGTACGTCGATGTTTTTACTTCGCTGACTTCATTCTCCGCTGACATCAAAACTCCTATAAAACTGCTCTCAGATGCGCATTGGCATGATCACACTCGTATGATTATGACCCGCTGTGGAGCGAAGCACGCCGGGGCTCTGCTTACCCTTCAACTCCAAGATGACATGGTCTCCTTCCATCGTTGAGATTGCATCGATCAAGTAACGGGAATTAAACCCCATCCGCTGTGAGTCGCCATCATACTCAACCGGAATTTCTTCACTTGCATCACCTAGCTCCGGGCTATGGCTGGACAATTGTAGTACACCAGGGTTCACTTCGATAGTTAAACTTCTTGATTTATCAGAAGCGAGCAAAGAAACACGTTTTAGAGACGCTAAAAACGCATCTCGCTCAAGTTCTATGGCCTTCTCGGCCGCTTCTGGAATAATTCTGCGATAATCAGCGTACTTTGAATCAATTAACCGCATCGACAAGAAAATATTATCGCGTTTGATGAACAACATCTTGTCTTTAATAGCGGCAAAAAAGTCTTCCTTATCTTCCGAAAGCAGGCGTCGTAACTCGTTTAATCCTTTGCGAGGAACAATCACGCCATTCTCAAACATCTGCCAAGCGCTATCATCAAAAAGAGCGTCCGGATAATCCACCAGAGCCAAGCGATGGGCATCCGTTGCAACCATCCGAAAAACTCGTTTACGTTGTTCATTGGTTAAAGTTTCAAAATAAACGCCATTGAGATGGTACCGAGCTTCGTCATTAGAGGCGGCATATAGCGTTTTATCTAACATTGCCGTCATCGCAGTCCCATTCATCCTCACGAAAGGCAGGCTCTGCTCACTGCTAAACCCTGGTATTTCTGGAAAGTCCTCTGCAGGTAATCCCAATAAATTAAAGGTCGATTTACGCGCTTTAATCTCCAAACGATGGTTATCTTTCGTTTCAAACGATATCTCTGTCCCAGATAATTCCCGGACTATCTCTAGCAGAGACTTAGCCTTAATCGTAATGGAACCCGGCTGCTCAATACTCGCAGGCAAAATACTCTGAATCCCGACTTCCAAATCCGTAGCCGAAATCGTCAAAGTGTTCTTATCAGCCCTAATTAGCGCATTGGACAAGATGGGCATCGTAGTTCGCCGCTCTACTACGCTTTGGACGCGCTGCAGGCCGAGCAACATATTATCTTGTGAAATCGTAAACTTCATAGAAAGTCCCCTCGAATTCGATCCAAATTTACTCTCTTATTAATCTTATATTTATATATATATATATTATTAGTAGTAGTAATTTGCATTGTTGAAATGTTGATAACTCAGTTAACCCCTTGTTATTCTTAACGTTTACCCTGTGGATAACCTGTGGATAACGTTGTGGATTGTTTTGCTAAATCTGTGGATAACTAGTTATCAACAAGTTTTCAACAATGAATTAACAATCAATTAACAACGTTTTCAACAGAGTTTTCAACAAATCAAAAATGACTCCGATCGGCAAGTTATATTAAGTATGGCAGTGTATGGTAATGTAGTGCGAGTTACCTGAATAGACTTTCGATGGTCGTAACGTGTTTGATCACTTCTGGGTCATGGCGCAGTAGGTCGGTGATTTTCTGGCAGCCATGCAGAACGGTCGTATGATCTTTGCCTCCCATGATCTTTCCGATTTCGGGAAAGGACCTGACCAAATGTTTTCGCATGAGATAAAAACAAATTTGTCTCGGAAGGCTTAATCTACGGGATCGTTTATCTGCGCGAAGGTCTGCAGTTCGCACGTTGAATTGTAATGCGACTAACTTCAAGATGGCTTCTGGACTTAGCGAATGCTTAATTTTGGGCGCAATTTCTTTTAAGATCTCGTGCGCTAAATCTACCGAAATTGGTTTTTGGGTTAACGATGCGTAAGCTTGGAGACGATGGAGGGAACCTTCAAGTTCTCGGATATTGGTCGTGATATGCGTTGCGATGTACAACGCGACATCATTCGGAAGATCAATTCGATCTTCATCCGCCTTGTTCTTTAAAATGGCAATACGCGTTTCCACTTCGGGGGGCTGCACGTCTGCTACTAATCCCCACTCGAAACGCGTCTGTAATCGATTCTCGAGCCCCTGAATGTCCTTCGGATAGCGATCTGAAGTGATGACAATCTGTTTTCTGGATTCATGGAGTGAATTGAACGTATAAAAAAATTCTTCCTGGGTTCTTTCCTTGCCCGCAAGAAAATGGACATCGTCCAAAAGAAGAACATCGCAGCTTGTCCGGTATTTTTCTCTAAATTCTCTCATTCGATCCACTCGGATGGCCTGAATCAGTTCGTTAGTGAAGGCCTCGCTGGTCAGAAAAACAATTTTAAGTCGGGGGGAGTGGCAGTGGATTTCATATCCAATCGCTTTGAGCAGATGGGTCTTGCCCAAGCCAGCCCCTCCAAAAATAAAAAGTGGGTTATAGCAATTTCCTGGTTGTTTGGAGACCGCGACGCATGCGGCGTGGGCAAATTGGTTGGAACTTCCAATGACGAAAGTCTCAAAAGTGTACTTAGCATCAAAAGGATTAGGGTCGAGACCAAATACCCATTCCTGCTGATTGGGTCGAACGGGGGCCGGTTTACATAGCCCGATTCGGACTCTGCCCTGGCCGGATTCATGCTTTTTCAACGCCTCTTTGACGTAAGGGAGGCATTTTTCTTCAAAATTATCCTTGGTAAAATTATCCTGAAAATTAAGGCAGAGTTGATCATCAAGCGTTGGTTCGAATTTCGCTTGCTCTAAGTAGGCCGTGTAGAGCGGCGATGGCAACAAAGTCTGTAGCTTAAGCCGTATGCTGTCCCAGTTTTTATAATCCATTGATGCGGTCCCCACGGGCGAGCAGAGAAAGCAATGTGGTAACAAAGGGGGGATGCCTTGGCAACAGGTTTGGAATTTGCGCAATCGCAAGTTGACAGAAAAATTTTGGCTGGCTAGTGTCCGACGCTGATTAAAGCTTTTATTAGGGAAGGCCAACTTGAGCAAGAGAACATACCAACCTAGCCGTGTTAAGCGAAGACGGGCGCATGGATATTTGAAGCGCAAAAGTACGAAAAAGGGCCAGCAGGTTCTTGAACGCCGTCGTCGTAAGGGTCGCAAAAGGCTCACCGTCAAACTTAGTAGTAAGTAGATTTGGTGACTGCCGGTTACCCCAAGGCATCGCGGCTTTTAAAGTCGTCTGATTTTCGTTTTGCGCGATTCGTCCGCAAACAAACACGCCATTTTACGTGGATTTTAAACCCTGAAGGGCGAGGTAGACTTGGAATATCAATCTCAAAAAAAACATTGAAAAGTTCTGTCGCGAGAAACAGAGTAAAGCGTCTGTTACGTGAAGTGTTTAGATCCAATCACTCGGCCTGGGTAACACGAGATATTCATGTGATTGGGCGAGTGGCATTGCGAGATGTTTGGAGAGAAATAACGCCTGGCTTAGTTGAATCCGAAATGATGCAGGCGGGAAAAAACTAAAATGATCAGGGTATTTTTATTTGGAATGTCTAGATTGGTCCACTTAGTGACGGGCATTGAAGGCGTCTGTCGTCTTGAACCATCCTGCAGCACTTATTGTTCTCAGGCGATACAAAATCGAGGTTGGGTAACGGGTTTATCTTTATGTGTTCGGCGATTATTGAGTTGCCGGCCTGGTGGAAAATTTGGTTTAGATCCAGTTCCTGAGGGGAGAAATAGATGAATAGTCGGACTTGGTTAGCGGTCGTTCTTTGTATCGGAATTTGGTTTGTTTATATCGAATGGTTTGCTCCACCTCCGCCTTCGATGGATCCCTCTACCGGAAAAGTGGCAACGACTCAATCGTCGGCAGAATCGCCTCAGACGACTCCAACTATCAGCGCGGGTGGCCCACAAAAGAGCGAAGTTTTTGGAGCGTTTTCTGGTTTGACTCTTCTGCCAAAAACTCTTGAAACAAAATCGTTAGTTTCTATTTTTTCCGCGCAGGGAGGAAAGCTTGCTGATGTTCGAGCGAAGAGTCATCGCGAATCGCTAAAGAAAGATGCGGCGTTTGTTCCCATTCTGGATCCAGCAAAAAGCCATTTTAATTTAGCAACTCTCTTTACGGATAAGCGGTTGGAAAAACTTTCTTGGTCAGATTATTCCGTGACGGAAATGGGAGCAAATTCGGCCCAATTTAAGGCTTCAGAAGGTGCCATTCAAATACAAAAAAACTATGAACTCATGGACGCAAGTCCGTGGATGAACGCAACGATAACACTCAGACTTCCCGAAGCGGGTGATTGGGGTGCTGTTCTTATTCCCGTGGGATCGACTGAGCCAAAGTATGATGCAAATACGCCGATCGACTCCTGGGAAGTCGTCGCATATCAAAATGATAAAGTGACGCGAAAGACCATGGATGGTCTAGACATTGAAGATCAATTGATGCAGGGCGCTAATAGTAGGTGGATTGCTTTTGGAAACCGGTATTTTACCACAGCTGTCGTCAATGACTCGGAGCTTAATCCGGATATTGTTTTTGTCAAAAAACACGGTTTTTCGGGGGTTTATTTTAAGTTCCCGTTGTCGAGCAAAGAAGCTGGGCAACTGATTGAATTAAAATTTCAGTATTACTTGGGTGGCAAAGATTATACCGAATTGGCCAAAGTCCCTGGTCTTAAAAGTTTGATCGATTACGGAATGTTCTCGGTTTTTGCGTACCCACTATTGGAGCTACTCCAATTTTTCTACCGGTTCTTTCATAATTATGGTCTGAGCATTATTCTGCTGACCATTGTCGTTCGACTTATTTTTTATCCGTTATCTGCAAAAAGTTATCGGTCCATGAAGGCGATGCAGAAACTGCAACCTCAGATCGCTGCGCTTAAGTTGAAGTACAAAGATGATATGACCAAGATGAACCAAGAGCAGATGGCGCTATTTAAGACCCATAAAGTCAATCCAATGGGCGGTTGTCTTCCTATGTTGGTCCAGTTGCCGGTTTTTATTGCGCTCTATGCGGTACTAGGAAATTCGATCGAGCTCTACCATGCACCTTTTTTTGGATGGATTCAGGATTTATCGAGTAAGGACCCATACTACGTTTATCCAGTGCTAATGGGTCTTGCCATGTTGGTGCAAACCAAACTCACGCCTCAAACTATGGCCGATCCCATGCAGCAGAAGATGATGTATTTGATGCCCGTGGTCTTCACATTCATTATGTTGAATTTACCCTCAGGTCTGACGCTATATATCTTCCTTAGTACGCTTTTAGGGATTATTCAGCAGTACTCAATTCAACAAAGCAAAGATAAAACAACTCCGATCATCGCAGCTCAAGTTTCGAAAGAAACTTAGTTAATGCGAAAGAATCTTGATCTCTCTCATACGATCTTTGCCAGGTGCTCCGGCACCCTGCCCTCGGCGGTTGCGATCCTTAGAGTGTCTGGTAGCTTGGCATTCCCTATTTTTAAAAAAATATTCTCTCCAGTGGATGGGAAAAAAGTGGAACGAGTCCGCGGAATGGCTTTGGGGCGGATTGTGGGTGTGGATGGAGTTTTCATTGATGAAGTCCTAGTCCTTAGTTTCGAAACTCCGAAATCTTTTACTGGCGAAGATGTTATCGAGATCCAATGCCATGGATCGGAAGTCATCGTGACTCAAATCGAAGCGCAGTTGGTTTTATGTGGAGCGCGGCCGGCTGAACGTGGAGAGTTTTCGTATCGGGCGTTTCTGAATCAAAAAATGGCTATTGAGGACCTAGAAAATTTAGCTGATGTTTTTGCCTCTCAGCAACCTGTGGATCTGCATGCAATCTACCAGCGTAAGGACGGGGCCTTCCATCAGAGGCTATCACTGCTGAGATCGTTGGTGATTCAGATCCAGGCGGTCCTGGACACGGCAGTTGATTTTTCTGAGGAGTACTCCGAGGTGCTTACTCAAGTGAAGGCTCCGCTATCGCGGGTTATTCATGAGTGTTCATTGGCTACTCATCGTTACGAGTCATTCAGGTACGTCGAAAACATCCCTAGGATTGTCCTTGCAGGCTTGCCTAATGCTGGAAAGTCTTCGCTTTTTAATCTTTTGCTCTCCCGCTACCGAGCGATTGTCCATTCGGAGCCGGGAACCACTCGGGACGTGATTGAAGAATTGATCGAAGTTGATGGTCGGAAATGTCGCATCGTGGATACTGCCGGAATCCGTACAGCCCTTAATGAAATTGAAGTTCAAGGGATTGAATTAGGAGGGAGCTATATTAAGTCGGCCCAACTTATCCTTTACGTGATTGACGGGTCGGTGGGTGTTTCTGAAGAAGACAGAATTAATCTGGCAGATTTGACAGATTGTCCGAAATTGATCGTTTGGAATAAGCGAGACTCCGCGGAGTTTAAGGCTGACGGGTCATTTGCCTTTCAAACAGTCGAGGTATCAGCGAGCACAGGGGATGGTTTTAATGATTTATGGTTGAGTATTCGGGATCAATTCAAGAAATCGATGAGTACTCAGAGCACTCCACTGCCAACACACCAAGAATATGGTGGATTGATGAGAGCTGAAGCCATTGCTCGTGAATTAGAGTCGAGTTTATGGCTGGATTGCCCACCCGAAATTCTTTCTGAGCTGAATCGTCGCCTGATGACCGAGCTTGAGTGTATGGTGGGCGGTGTTTTCGTAGAGGATGTCTTAGACCGGGTTTTTAATGAATTCTGTATAGGGAAATGAAAATGTTTCACGTGGAACAATTTGAAGATCAAGTCATCGTCGTTGGGGGCGGTCATGCGGGCGTTGAAGCTGCCTTGGCGTCTGCTCGGATGGGAGTGCCTACAGTCCTTCTCACCTTGGATAGGCTCAAGATTGCTGAAATGTCCTGTAACCCATCGGTGGGTGGAGTGGGTAAGGGACAGCTCGTTAAAGAGATCGATGCCTTAGGCGGAGAGATGGGAATTAATGCCGACTTAACGGCGATTCAATTCCGGCGTCTTAATACTCGAAAGGGTAGCGCTGTCCAATCGACTCGATGTCAATCCGATAAGATTCAGTATGCGAGGCGGATGCAGAGAGTGGTCGCCGAGCAATCAAACCTTAAGGTGATTGAAGGCGAGGTAAAAGATCTTCTGCTCCAAGGGGGCAGAGTTGTTGGAGTTCGGGTTCTTCTTCGCTCAGGGGTAATGGAAGACTTTTTAAGTTCCGGATGCATCATCACTTCGGGCACGTTCATGAAGGCCGTCATGCATTGCGGATCGACCACAAAGCCAGGTGGGCGCTTTGGTGAGGGGTCATCTCAAGGGTTATCCGATCATTTGCGGCAATTAGGCTTGAAGCTTCTTCGACTTAAGACGGGGACGCCAGCGAGGCTCTTTCGAGATTCCATCGATTTTTCCGCGATGGAGATTCAGCCGGGAGATAGCAAACCATCGTTATTCAGCTTCTTAGAGACTTCTTTAGCCCTTCCCCAGCAGCCATGCTATCTGACGTTCACGAATGCCGAGACCCATCGGTGTATTCGGGATAATCTTGGGCTCTCTCCCCTCTTCAGTGGGCAGATTCAGGGGATCGGTCCCCGATATTGCCCGTCGATAGAAGATAAAGTGACTAAATTTCCTTCTCGCGAGCGGCACCAGTTATTCTTTGAGCCTGAATCTCTGGAATCTGATTGGATTTATCCAAACGGAGTCTCGACGAGCCTTCCTGAAGACGTTCAGGAGAGGTTTTTGAAAACAATTCCGGGTTGCCAGAATGTCAGGATTGCTCGGTTTGGGTATGCGGTCGAATATGATTGCATTGACCCGACTCAACTGGACCGTACGCTCGAACTGAAAAGCTTTCCAGGACTGTATATGGCTGGGCAAGTGAATGGCACTTCTGGCTACGAGGAAGCTGCGGCTCAGGGATTATTGGCAGGGATTAACGCCGCCCTGAAGGCTCAAGGGAAAGCACAACTAGTGTTGCAGCGGTCTGAGTCCTATATTGGCGTGATGGTGGATGATTTGACTCAGCTCGGGGTGAATGAACCCTATCGAATGTTCACGTCACGGGCTGAATATCGGCTCTCTCTTCGGGAAGATAACGCGGATACTAGGCTCACCCCTATTGGCCGTCGAATTGGTCTAGTCACTAACGAGCGCTTTGAGATGTTTATGAAGCGCAACGCCATCAAAGACGAATTAAAAGCTTTCTTGGAGAAGACGACCCTAAAGCCAAGTCCCGAAATTGATGAAAAATTAGAGAAATTGGGATCATCCCCACTTGGGTCCCCGCAGAAACTGGCGCAACTGCTGAAAAGACCTGAAATTAGCCTTTCGGATATCTTTGATTTGAGTGATTTTGGACCCTGCGCACCGAATGTTCCACGTGGAACAATTTTGGAGTCCGTGGAGCTCAATCTGAAGTACGCTGGCTATATATCGATTCAAGAAGACGAGATTCAGAGGCTATCGAAGCTGGAGTCAGTCCCCATCCCCATCAACTTTGATTTTTTTCCGGTGCCAGGGGTCTCAAATGAAATCAAACAGAAATTAAGTGCGATACGCCCAAAGACTTTGGGTGAGGCGTCTCGTGTTTCTGGCATAACTCCCGCGGCCTTATCCGCGCTGCTTGGTAGATTGAAAGCGCATCGCTATGACACCATTCCAACTCAACCTTAAAAATAACCTCATTCATCTAGACTTTAGCTCGGAGGAGCTTGATCTATACGACAAATTCCATGAAGTCTTAAAGGAGTGGAACGCTAAGTTTAATCTAATATCCAGAAAATCGTTTGATGTCGCGCATGCGAGCCATTTTGCCGATAGTATCCTGATATCTGATATCGCTAAGGCGCATAGGAAAGGTCGAAAGGTTAAGGATTTTGGTTCTGGGGCCGGTTTTCCTGGGTTGGTGTTTGCAATTCGTAATCCTGGCGTTGAAATTGAGCTCGTGGAACGCTCGACCAAGAAGCTTTCATTCCTAGGTGAGGTTAAGACTCTGTTGAATCTTAGTTGGGTGAGTTTAAAACCCGAAATTAAAAAAATTCCACAGCCAGTGTTGGTAATGGCGCGTGCGGTAATGCCTCCGCCGGAGCTTCTTAGCTTTATGTTCGAAATGGTCTCGATCGGATCGGTCATTGTCGTGAATGTGGGCGGTGAGGGAGCGGTGCTGCCTGTGAACGGGTTCCATTGTATCGACGATAAAACCTACGAGCTCCCCGCTGGCTTTGGTTCTAGGAAGTGCGTTCTTTTTGAGAAAGTTTCACGTGGAACACTGTAAATAAATTTTGAGGTACGCCTCAAAATATGATAAAAATACTGTACTTACCAAAAGATAAAGCCATGACAAAAATTATAGCAATTTCGAATCAAAAAGGCGGTGTTGGCAAGACGACAACAGCCGTTAATTTAGCAGCATCCTTAGCAGCCACCGAACGAAAGGTGTTACTGCTTGATATGGATCCTCAGGGCAACGCTACGAGTGGTGTGGGACTTGATCGCGCTCTATATAGCGATAAGAACCTGTACCATGTGTTGATTGATGGTTTGCCGATGCGCGAGGCTCTCTACCCCACGGACCTCAAATTTCTTAAAGTTTGCCCAAGCGATAGTAATTTAAGTGGTGCCGAAATTGAATTGGTTCAGGCCTTGGCTCGAGAATTAAGGCTGAAGACCGCGCTCAGTGATTTTGATGGCTTTGGTGGGTTGGCCTTTGATTATGTCATCATTGATTGCCCCCCCTCATTGGGACTTTTGACGATCAATGCTTTGGCAGCTGCAAATTATTATTTGATCCCACTGCAGTGTGAGTACTATGCCATGGAAGGGCTTGGTCAGTTTCTCCATACGGCAGATTTGGTTCGAAAGGGCATCAATCGAGATTTGGCTCAGTTGGGCATCTTATTGACCATGTTTGATTCGAGAAATAATCTTTCGAGGCAGGTATGTGTCGAAGTGAAAAACCATTTTAAAGGCAAGGTTTTTGAGACTGTAATCCCAAGAAATGTGAAGCTGAGTGAAAGCCCAAGTCATGGTAAGCCGGCGCTTCTGTATGATATTAGTTCGTCGGGTTCTCAGAGTTATTTGGCATTAGCGCAAGAAGTCATCAATCGCTTAGAGCTACCTCAGAAGGACGAGGCGGAAGTTCCCCAAGGTGACGATGTCCCCATGGAAAATTTTGTTTTAGAAAATGTGCCGGAAGCTGAATCTTCAGCCAACGTAGATTTCGAACGGGGGAACTAAAATGGGTATCATGGAGTCTGATAAAAAAAAGGTGTTGGGCCGTGGGCTTGCGTCATTAATTCCTGACGCGGAGACGCAGAGTGGGCAGCCGCCTTCTGTGAAGAAAGAATTCTTTAATGTGGACATTGAAAAGATCATCCCTAATACCTACCAGCCTCGGAAAATTTTTGGCAGAGAAGCGCTGGATGAGCTCATTGAGTCCATTAAGATCCATGGTGTGATTCAGCCGCTTCTCGTGCGGCACCGTGGCGGAAATTTTGAATTAATTGCCGGAGAGCGTCGATGGCGCGCCGCACAAAAGGCCGGCCTAAAACAAGTGCCGGTTGTGATTCGAGAGGCTGATGACGGGGCTTCTTTAGAATTGGCGCTGATCGAAAATATTCAACGACAGGATCTAAACTGTATTGAAGAAGCGATCGCCTATCAGCAACTAGTTGATGAATTTCAACTATCCCAAGAAGAAGTTGCGGCTCGAGTTGGAAAAAATCGAGTCACTGTTTCTAATACGATGCGGCTTCTTAAGCTTCCAGCCGTTATTCGGGAAGACATAACAACGAATAAGCTGACGATGGGCCACGCGAGATCCCTATTGGCTTTAGAATCTTCCGAAGATCAGTTGTCGGTTCGAGAAGAAATCATTAAAAGAAAGCTCTCAGTCCGTGAGACAGAGCGTCTTGTGAATGATCTCATTAAATCCAAGGCTAAGGGTGAGGCTGGAATTCAAGCGCCACGTGAAATGGACGCTAACCTCAAATCGCTCATTAACGACTTCACGCGTCAATTCAGTGTTCCAGTGCGTTTAGTGGGAAATGAGAAAATGGGGTTTATTCAGTTTAACTATTCCAGTAAAGAAGTGCTTATGCAGTTAGTAGATAAACTGAAAGGTCTTGGCCAAGATGTTCCTTCGACGCTCTGACCCATTTGATCTTCCTTCGGTCAGTCATGAAATCAATGTTTTGATTCAAAAAGGTTGTCGCCTTGAAGGGCGCCTAGAGTTTGAAGGCACTGGCCGAGTCGACGGTGATTTTAAGGGAGAGGTTTTTACTCCCGATATTTTTGTGATTGGGGACGGAGCGACGGTAACCGGCCGCATTGAGGCCGATATTGTGGTCATTTCTGGCCGATTTGAAGGAGAAATCCTTGCAACGCGCCGTGTTGAGCTTCATTCTCCAGCGATTGTTCGAGGTACAATCCAATCCGCCGTCCTTCAAATTGAAGAAGGCGCCGTCTTTGATGGTAACACCCGCATGATCTCCTAAAAGGTGCCCATCCCCTTTCCGGCCGGAAAGTAGCCAGGTATCTCAGATCGAGCCTTTTCGAAATTCATTATGGGGCCATTTCTTGACAGTATTTCGTCCCCCATGTTAACCCTTGCTAACTTTTGGTGAGAACTACGTCTTAGACATGGAACACGAAGCATCAATTCTTCCTGATTATAAATTCCTCATGTGGGTCCAAATGGGGATATTTCTATTAACTTACGTCGCTCTGCGAATGTTTGTTTTTAAGCCCTACTTGAATCTTGTTCAAGCTCGAGAAGCTAAAACGGATGGGTTGAAGGACCAGGCGCACGAGCAAAAGTTAAAAGGCGAAGAGTATCGGCAGAATTATGAATCGAAGATGTTAGAAGGCCGAAGAGAAATCAATGCTTGGGTCGACGGTCAGAAACGTTTGGTTGCCGATAAACAGAAGGCTGTTTTGGTCACTGCGCGGGATCAGGCGGCGAAAGAATTAAATCAAATTCGCACCGAAAATGAAGGTGCGTTGGATAAGGCTAGAATTGAGCTTAGCCCAATGGTTGGCGAATTCTCTAGCGAGCTGGTTTCAAAGTTAGTGGGCCATAAAGTGAAGCTCGGAAAAGCTGGCGGAGACCCCGTTGTGCCTCGAGCTCGTGAATCTGCGGTTCAAACATGAATACTGAACTCATCGCCCCCATTGTGAACTTCTCTCTCGTCGCTTTGACTCTGATCGTTTTCGGCAGAAAGCCCTTCTGTCAGTATGTGGAATCTAGGAGCGATGGAATTAAGAAGGCCATTGATGATGCCGCCGCGTTATCCAACGAAGCGGGGAAATTCTTTAAGGAATGGCAGACTCGATGGAATTCGCTGTCCCAGGATTTAGCCCAATCCAAGCAAGATGCCGAGATGAATGTTAAGAAATTTGAAGTCGCGGCTCTGGCAGCCGCAGCCCAGGAATCCACTCGGATTGCCAAGGACGCTCGGCTCACGGGAGAATCTGAAGCGCAATCTGCTAAGGTCAGGCTTCAACAGGAATTGGCGCAGAAGAGTATTGAATTGGCAAAAACGTATCTTATCGAGCATGTGACGGACGTGGATCAAGAATCACTAGTTCAGCAATTCATTGAAAAATCGGAAGGCGGCCTCAGCCATGCACGCTAATGCCTCTTTGGTGGATCGTTATGCTCGCGCGATTTTTGCCTACGCCACTGAGTCGAAGGCCTTTGATAAGGTGTCTTTAGAGCTCGGCGAGCTTTCACAGGCAATTTCATCCAATTCAGAGCTTGAAAGAGTGCTCTGTTCGGACCTTTTTTCAGCGACCGAGCGGATGGAAGTTTTAAAGGATATTTTGAAGAAGGCTGGAGTCAGTGACTTTAGTCGACGAATCATGTTGATGCTGGGTGATGTGAAGCGGCTAAATTATCTTAAATCGATTTTAAATCGCGCCCATGAATTGAGCCTACAATCCACTGGTATCATTCCGGTAAAGATCGAATCGGGTCGCAAGTTGGCCAAGCCAACCATGGAAAAATTAGAATTGAAAATGAGAGATATTTTAGGATCCAAGGTTGAGGCAACTTACGAGACGATTCCCGGATTGATTGGCGGGGTAAAAGTCACTGCGTTAGGTAAGACCTACGATGGATCGATCAGTGGTTGGCTAACAGTTTTGAATGAGACCTTGATGGGAGGATTACGTTAATGCAGATACGAGCGGATGAAATCAGTCAGATTATTCGGCAGCGGATTGAGAATTTCGATAAAGAGGTCCAGCTTGCTGAAACAGGTACTGTCCTCAGCGTAGGGGATGGAGTCGCCAGATTATACGGCCTAGATGATGCTATGGCTGGTGAGATGGTCGAGTTCCCGGGCAATATTTTTGGATTGGTGCTTAACCTTGAAGAAGGTGGTGTGGGCGTTGCGGTCTTTGGTGACGTGACTAATATTAAAGAAGGTGACACCGTTAAGCGAACGAAGCGTATTTTACAGGTTCCTGTCGGGATGGCGATGGTTGGACGCGTGGTAAACGCGCTTGGGCAGCCTATTGATGGTCTTGGGGAAATCAAAGCTAAAGACTTTCGCAATATGGAAGTGAAAGCCCCTGGAATCGTAAAAAGGCAATCGGTGAATGAGCCATTGCAGACCGGCATTAAAGCAATCGACGCAATGGTGCCGATTGGTCGCGGACAGCGTGAACTCATTATCGGCGACCGTCAGACGGGCAAGACTGCTGTTGCGATTGATACGATTATTAACCAGAAGGGCAAAGACGTATTCTGTATTTATGTTGCGATTGGACAGAAAAATTCTACCGTTGCCCAAGTCGTCGATAAATTAAAGTCTACGGGTGCGATGGAGTACACGATTGTGGTTTCCTCTCCAGCCTCCGAGCCTGCGCCGCTTCAGTATATTTCCGCGTACGCTGGTGTGACGATGGGTGAATGGTTTCGCGATAACGGCAAACACGCATTAATCGTCTATGATGATTTAACGAAACAAGCCCAAGCCTATCGCCAGTTGTCCCTGCTCTTAAGGCGCCCACCAGGTCGTGAAGCATACCCTGGCGACGTGTTCTATCTCCATAGTCGGCTCTTAGAACGTGCTGCGAAATTAAACGATTCTGAAGGCGGAGGGAGTTTAACGGCCCTACCGATTATTGAAACTCAAGCGGGCGACGTATCGGCGTATATTCCGACGAACGTAATTTCAATTACAGATGGTCAGATTTTCTTAGACACTGAGCTTTTTTATTCAGGGATTCGACCTGCGATTAACGTCGGTCTATCGGTATCTCGAGTGGGCGGTAATGCTCAGATTAAGGCGATGAAGCAGGTTGCAGGCACTTTGCGTTTGAGCTTGGCGCAGTACCGAGCCATGGCGGCCTTTGCGCAATTTGGTTCAGATCTCGATAAGGCCACTCAGGATCAGCTCATCCGTGGCGAGCGTATGGTGAATATTCTAAAACAAGGTCAGTACGAGCCGATGGAAATTGAGAAACAGATCTTGATCATCTACGCCGGGACATTTGGTTTCCTAGATTCGGTCCCAGTGAATCGTCTCTCAGATTATGAAAAGGGTTTGAATGATTTCTTTGATCAGAAGCATCCCCAGATTTGTGAAGCTATTCGAAAAACCAAGAAAATTGGCGACGAATTGAAAGAGCCTCTCGAGAACGCACTTCGAGAATTTGGAAAGGTTTTTGCCTAAAAGATGGCGACGCTAAAAGACATAAGAAAACGAGTCTCGAGCGTTCAGAACACTCGGCAGATTACTCGGGCCATGAAGATGGTGGCTGCAGCGAAGCTTCGCCGAGCTCAGGACGCGATACAGAATTCAAGAGCCTACGCATATCGTATTTACGGTATTTTTCTATCCTTGGCGTCTCGTCGTGGGATCGACCATCCTCTACTCAATGTTAGAGTTGAGAAGAAAATTAGGCTGGTCGTGCTTGCTGGAGATCGTGGCCTCTGTGGATCGTTTAATGCGAATATTTTTAAAGAGGCCTTAAAGTTTATTAAGCTCAAAGAATCTGAAGGGGCTGAAGTCACAATTGAGTGCATTGGGAAAAAGGCCTTTGATTTTCTAAAAAAGCGCCGAGAAATTGCTAAGTATCACGAAGGGATTCTCGCGCGTGCGACCTACGCTAACGCCTCTGAAATTGCGGATAAGATAACGGGCGAATACGAAAAGGGCGACCTTGACGCAGTCTATCTCATTTATAATGAGTTTAAATCGGCGATTCAGCAGACCGTTATCGTCGAGAGATTAGTTCCGGTATCAACCGTGGTTCCCCAGGGGGTCGTGGGGCTGATGAGGCTTGATGAGGAAGATAAACTAAAAGATTATTTATTTGAGCCTGATAAAGACGAGATATTAAAGGCAATCGTGCCAAGGCATTTTAGAATGCAGTTCTTCCGCTCGGTTCTTGAATCGGTGGCGGCTGAACATGGCGCGCGGATGTCAGCGATGGAAAATGCAACTAAGAATGCCTCGGAAATGATTGATGCTCTGACGTTGCAATACAATAAAGCCCGGCAGGCAAGTATTACTAAAGAATTGATGGAAATTATTGGTGGCGTGGAGGCCATGACGTAAAAGGGAGAGTCGTATGGAATCGAGCGGAACAGTAAAACAGGTCATTGGACCAGCAGTGGATGTGGCATTTCCTCAAGGAGCCTTGCCATCTATTTATAATGCTTTGAAACTGACCAACCCAAGCATTGATGACAAAAAAGAAAATTTGACTCTGGAGGTTGCGCAGCACTTGGGTGATGGCCTTGTGCGATGTATTGCGATGGACTCGACGGATGGTCTCACTCGAGGCATGCCAGTCCGAGATACTGGGAAGCCCATCATAGTTCCGGTGGGGCGTGAAACCTTAGGCCGGATCATGAACGTGATTGGTGAGCCAGTGGATGAACTGGGTCCTATCAAGGTGAAACAGCATTATCCAATTCACCGAAGTCCCCCAAGTTTTGAAGAGCAGAGCACTTCCGTGCAAATGTTAGTGACTGGTATCAAAGTCGTGGATCTTTTGGCTCCGTACCCAAAGGGCGGCAAAATCGGTCTTTTCGGCGGTGCCGGCGTTGGTAAGACAGTTATTATCATGGAGCTCATCAATAACATTGCTAAGCAGCACGGAGGTCTCTCTGTGTTTGGTGGTGTCGGTGAAAGGACTCGAGAAGGTAACGATCTTTGGACTGAAATGAAGGAATCTAAAGTTATCGATAAGACCTGCCTAGTCTATGGTCAGATGAATGAGCCACCAGGAGCGCGCTTGAGGGTCGCTTTGACCGCGTTGACAGCGGCTGAGTATTTTCGCGATGAAGAAGGGCAGGATGTTCTTCTCTTCGTAGACAATATCTTTAGGTTCACGCAGGCTGGATCGGAAGTGTCAGCTTTGCTTGGGCGTATTCCCTCCGCGGTAGGGTACCAACCTACTTTAGCAACTGAGATGGGGCAGCTTCAAGAGAGGATCACTTCGACTAAGAAGGGATCTATCACCTCCGTTCAGGCGATTTACGTGCCAGCGGACGATTACACTGACCCTGCTCCGGCAACCACGTTTGCGCATTTGGATGCGACGACCAACTTATCTAGGCCGATCGCTGAGAAGGGGATTTATCCGGCGGTGGATCCTTTGGCCTCAACGTCACGTCTGTTGGCACCTGAGGTTGTGGGAGAAGAGCATTATTCGGTGGCTCGTGAAGTTCAGAGAATTTTACAGCGCTATAAAGATCTCCAAGACATCATCGCGATTTTGGGCATGGATGAACTCTCGGAAGAAGACAGAACAACAGTCCTTCGCGCAAGAAAGCTCGAGCGGTTCTTGTCTCAGCCCTTCTTTGTCGCTGAACAATTTACGGGTAACTCAGGAAAATATGTCGAAGTGAAGGATACTGTTCGAGGATTTAAAGAGATCCTCGACGGAAAGCATGATGATCTTCCGGAACAGGCATTTTATATGGTTGGGACCATTGAAGAAGCCGTTGAGAAGGCGGCAAAGCTAAAAGGGACGGCATGATCGAAGTCGATATTGTCACTCCGAACCGCAAATTAGTTGCGGGGATTAAAGTGTCCAGCGTTCGATTGCCGAGCCAATCGGGCGAGCTGCAGATCTTGCCGGGCCATACGGAGTTATTAACACTCCTAGGGACAGGAATTCTTTCGCTTGATGGCGATGGAGCTAAGCCTAGACTGTTTGCGATCAGTTATGGTTTTGGGGAAGTTAGGGGTGATAAAATTACGATTTGCGCCGAAACTGCAGAAGAATCCACCGAAATTGATATGGAACGAGCCAAGGCCGCCCAGAAAAAGGCCGAAAAAGGCTTGGCCGAAATCCTAAGTGAAAAAGACTTCCAAAAATACCAATTCAAATTGCAGCGATCGATTGTCCGGCAAAATATTGCGAGAACTTAATGGGTGGAAACTCTACCTCTTAAAATTAATGAAATATTTCACAGCATTCAGGGAGAGAGCCTGCTTGCTGGGAAACCCACTGTCTTTATTCGAACGGCTGCCTGTAATTTGCGTTGCACCTGGTGCGATACACGTTATTCCTTCTGGCAAGCTAAGCTCATGTCTCAAGAAGATGTGATGGTAAAGGTAAGAAGCTATGAGTGCCCCTATGTTTGTGTCACGGGCGGAGAACCCCTTGGGCAAGGTGCGGTGATTGATCTGCTTAAAACCTTGCTGACTGAGAAATTCAATGTGTCGCTTGAAACTAACGGTAGTTTTTCGATCAAGGATGTTCCTCGGGATGTGATTAAGGTCATTGATATTAAATGCCCAGAAAGTGGCGAGGGAGATAGTTTTGCGTGGGAGAACCTTCAGCTTGTGACTCCTGAGGATCAACTGAAATTTGTCGTGGCCTCAGAGGCCGATTTTAATTGGTCAGCTAAACTTTGCGAAGAGCATTCTCTCGAAAAGAAATGCCACGTCCTCTTTTCCCCAGTCCACGGAAAAGTCTCGCCCCGTGATCTTGCGCGGTGGATCCTCGATGCCAACCGCCCAGTCACGATGCAGACGCAGCTCCATAAGGAAATTTGGGGCTCCGAACGCGGCGTCTAATAGGTATCCGTTACCTAATGGTCCCTGGCACATCGTTTGCTGTTTCGCAAACGATGTGCCAGGGACCATTAGGTAACGGATACCGTATGGGGACTAGCCGTCGACGCTGCAGGGCGGATGGTTGTGGGGTTCGGTGTGGATGACGACATCGACGAGTCCAGGAAATCGATTCTTTAAATTATCTTCGACAAGATGGGTGATGGCATGAGCCTGGTCTAGGGTTAAATCGCCTGGTAGATGGATGTTGAGATCCAAGAAGTGGTGGTCGATTTCTCCTCGACTTCGGATATGGTGGCAATGAACCACTTCCGAAATTTCCGAGACTGCCGAGCGCACCTCATCCGGACTGAGCACGCTATGGTCTAGTAAGGGTTTAATATTAGATAGGATCAACGAAAGTGCCAAATAGCCTAAATATAGGGTGATGGCGATCGAAGAAAGTGAGTCCACGTAGGGGATTCGGAAATGGCTAGCAGCCATGCTGATAAGAATCACAAAGGTAATGAGAAAATCACTCTGGTTATGGGCTGAGTCTGTTTGAAGAAACGAGCTTCTTAGTTTTTTTGCAGCCCGGGCTTCATATCTTGATAATCCAATATTAATGGCAAACGTCCCAAGTAAGATCACAAGGCCCCAAAGATTGAATTCAGGGAGGCTTTCCTTTTGCGACAATCGTTTAAGAGACATCAGCGCGACTTCATGGGCTGCCAAAACCAAGAAAAATGATAGAAAGACGGCCGCAATTGTCTCAAATTTTCGGTGGCCATAGGGGTGCCTCTCATCGGGCGGCTTTCGGGCGTGGTAAATCGAAAAAATGCCCACCAGAGTCGAAAAGGAATCGAATACCGAATGGATTCCATCGGCAAAAAATGCCAAACTGTGCGAGGCGTACCCATAGTAGATTTTTGCGGCTGCCGCCAGAGTGCTAACGCAAATACAGACCACCAAGACCTTGATGGTTTCTCGGGATCGTTCATAGGTCGTCATGGCGCTATTCTAGTTCATGCATACCTCGGTCGTCCACACTCCAAGCTAAGTTCGTTGCCGGCCTCGGCTTTTTCGACTAGAAATTTGAGCATGAGTGTGCCGAGCGTTCAAAGGGGAAAGCCAGATTGGCTTAAAGTTCGGGCTCCTGGGGGGGAGAATTATACCCGACTCAAGGGGCTAGTCCGGAACTTAAACCTTCATACCGTCTGTGAAGAAGCCCGCTGCCCCAATGTGGGTGAGTGCTGGTCGGAAGGTACGGCAACGCTGATGTTGATGGGCGATACGTGCACTCGAGGGTGTAAATTCTGCCATGTTAAGACGGGCAATCCGAAGGGCGTCTTGGACCCCCATGAACCTGAGAATGTCGGCAATGCGGTATCCCTAATGGGATTGAAGTATGTGGTCCTAACCTCAGTTGACCGAGACGACCTTCCAGACGGCGGCGCGGACCATTTTTCCCGAGCTGTCGAGGCGATTAAACGATTAAGTCCAGAAACTTTGGTTGAAGTCCTCATCCCTGATTTTTTGGGGGATAGTGCTGCGATTGAGAGAATTGCTCATTCGGGAGCTGAAGTGATTGCCCATAATATTGAAACCGTCCGTCGGCTGACTCGGTCAGTTCGTGATGGGCGCTGCGATTACGATGTTTCATTGGAGGTCCTTAAGGAAGCCAAGAGAGTGAACCCAAAGCTCTATACCAAGTCTTCGATCATGGTTGGCCTAGGTGAACAGATTGAAGAAATCTTCGAATCCATGGATGATCTTCGTCGAATGAGCGTCGATATAGTCACTTTTGGGCAGTACTTAAGGCCGACGACTTGGCATCTTCCGGTGGAGCGATTTGTGCCACCTGAAGAATTTGCGCTCTATGAAAAGCAAGGGCTGGCCCGAGGATTCTTAGCTGTCCCATCGGGCCCTTTAGTGAGAAGCTCCTATCGAGCGGGAGAGAAATTTCTGGAGAGTCGAATCCGAGAAGAAAAGTCGCGAAGGGATTTTCAGTGAAAAAATCAACGGCCTCTAAAAAGGGCAAATCATGGAGTCTGCGTCCCGATTGCTTAAGAGTCCTCAGTGATGACGGTAAGAAGGCATTGAAGGAGCAAAAATGGGATAAATCTCTTCTGCTTTCAATGTACCGAAATATGGTACTCACTCGACTCTATGACGAGCGAGCGATCATGCTTCAGCGGCAGGGCCGGATCGGCTTTTCGGTTCCGTCAACAGGGCAAGAAGCGATCCAGACTGGGACTGCTTCGGCTTTAAAAGCTGACGATTGGTTTTTTCCGAGTTACCGGGAGCCTGGAGTTTTTTTGTACCGGGGCGCAAGTCTTTTTAAGATGTTCTGCAATCTTTACGGTAATGCTGAAGATATTTGTCAGGGACGGCAGATGCCGGTGCATTATAGTTTTGCCGACTTGAAATTATTTTCGGTATCAAGTCCCATTTCGACTCAAGTGATTCAGTCCGTTGGGACAGCTCTTGCTTCCAAACTTCGCAAAGAGGACGCGGTATCGATCAGCTATTTTGGCGATGGGGGAACTTCGGAGAATGATTTTCATACGGGACTGACGTTTGCGGGTGCGATGCAAACACCGTCTATTTTTATTTGCACCAATAATCAGTACGCCATCTCGGTGCCCGTCAGTAAGCAGACTGGCGCAAAACGAATGGTTGATAAGGCGATCGGCTATGGCATGCCCGGGATTGCCGTCGACGGAAACGATGTTTTGGCAGTCTATCAAGCCACTCGGCAAGCGGCCGATCTGGCCCGTAAAGGCGGCGGCCCTACCTTCATCGAATGTCTGACGTTCAGGATGGGTCCTCATTCCTCCTCCGATGACCCGACCCGCTACCGTGACCCTGATCTTTACGAGGTTTGGAAGAAACGAGATCCGATTGACCGTCTTCGGAATTTTCTCGTTGCTAAGAATGATTGGAATGAAAAGCTTGAGAAGGCTTTGCTTGACGAGATTAAGGCGGAGTTAGCGGCTGCGGTAGAAAAGGCAGAGGCAGTTGTTGCGCCGCCAATCAGTAGTCTTTTTGAGAATGTTTATGCCGAGATACCCAAAACTTTAAAGAAACAACAGGACGCTTTAATTAAAGAAGAAAAGTTGCGCGGTGATTTTGAAAACACGAGCGAAGCTTTTCCTTTATGAGGTTTTATGGCGACGTTAACACTAGTACAAGCGGTACGTGATGCGCTGATGACAGCGATGACCCAGGATCACCGTGTCCTAATTTTGGGAGAGGATGTGGGACTTAATGGTGGGGTTTTTCGCGCGACAGAGGGCCTTCAGAAAGAATTTGGAGATGATCGCGTGATGGACACGCCGCTTGCAGAGAGCGGCATCATCGGATTAGCAATCGGATTGTCACTCAATGGAATGAAGCCAGTGCCAGAAATTCAGTTCATGGATTTTATTTACCCAGCCTTTGATCAGATTGTTTCAGAAGTTGCTAAGATTCGGTATCGTTCGGGCGGTGGTTTTAAGTGTCCGATGGTGATTCGGACTCCTTATGGTGGCGGAATTCGAGGCGGGCATTACCATTCGCAGAGTGCTGAAGCCTATTTTGCCCACACTCCCGGGATTAAAATCGTTATTCCCTCGAATCCGTACGATGCGAAGGGGTTATTACTTGCGTCGATTCAAGATGATGATCCGGTATTATTCATGGAACCGAAAAAAATCTATCGATCGGTGAAGGGTGAAGTTCCGGAGGAAGCTTATACGGTTCCATTAGGTGAGGCTGCCATTATCAAACCAGGCTCCGATGTCACTCTTATCGCCTGGGGAGCCATGGTGCCAGTTTGTATGAAGGCGGCTGAACTCTGCGCTCCTCGAGGAGCTGATTGCGAAGTGATCGATTTGCGTACTTTGGTTCCTCTCGACGAGGAATCCATATTGGGATCGGTTAAGAAGACTGGGCGAGTCGTGATTGTCCATGAAGCACCCAGGACCTGCGGGTTTGGGGCGGAGATTGCGGCATTGATTGCGGAAGAGGCGATTCTTTATCTGGAGGCTCCAATTATTAGAGTTACTGGATTAGACACGCCCTTCCCTTATACATTGGAACATGTCTACATGCCTGACCCTGAGCGAGTGGCGCTTGCGGTGGGAAAGGTAATGAATTTCTGAGGTGAAAAATGGACTTTAAACTACCTGATATCGGCGAAGGCGTTCACGAGGGAGAAATTACCAAGTGGCTTGTTAAAGTAGGAGATCCTATTCAGGCCGATTTCCCTATGGTTGAAGTGATGACGGATAAAGCAACCGTCGAAATCCCTTCCCCCGTCACGGGAACGATTGAAGCGATATTTGCCCAAGAGGGTCAGACCATTGAAGTGGGAAAGGTCCTAGTTAAGATCGCCGAGAAGGGCAAGTCAGCAACTCCCAAAGTTGACGCGCCTAAGGTCGAAGCAGTCGCACCGCCTCCGAAGGCAGCTCCGTCTGTTACGACTTCTGAGAAACCATCGCAACGCGAAGTGACCGCGCCTAAGCAAGACCATCAGGTGCTTTCGTTCACCGTATTAGCCACACCCGCCACCCGAAAATTAGCCCGTGATCTTGGAGTCGATCTCAATCAAGTTAAGGCGACCGGACCGCATGGTCGGGTGACTAAGATAGATGTTCAAATGGCTCATGGCTCAATTGAAGCCGCGTCTCCAAGAAGCTCCCACCCCTCATCTCATAGTACGGTGGCGCTCAGTAAAGCGACGAAAATTCAAATTCCTGCCAAGGGGGAGATTGAACGTATCCCTTTGCGAGGGGTGCGTAAGAAAATTGCCGAAGCGATGTCGTATTCCAAAAGAACCGCTGCGCATTTCACCTATGTCGAAGAAGTCGATATGAGTGCGATCGTTGAGCTTCGAAAATCAGCAGCGAACGAGGCAGAGAAAAAAGGCGTCAAACTGACATTTCTGCCATTCATTATTAAGTCGCTAATTCCAGCGTTGCAGGAATTTCCATTCCTGAATGCCTCGTTGGACGATGACGCTCAGGAAATCATTATCAAGGGTGATTATAATATCGGTATCGCGACGGATACTGAACGAGGTTTGGTCGTTCCTAATATTAAAAGCGCCGATCGTAAATCAGTTTGGGAATTGGCTAAAGAGATTGGGGAACTTTCGGAAAGTTGCCGAACTGGCAAGATTGCGATTGAGGATCTTAAGGGGGGAACTTTCACCATTACCAATGCGGGCTCGATTGGGGGTGTTTTTGCGACACCTATTATCAATCACCCCGAGGTTGCTATCCTTGGTGTGAATGCTATCCGAAAGCGCCCTGTGGTTAAAGATGACAAGATTGTGATTGGCGATGTCATGTTTCTTTCACTCTCTGTCGACCATCGAGTGGTAGACGGGGCAGATGCGGCTCGTTTCATGAATCGCTTGGTGTATTTCCTATCTGAGCCCAAGAGGTTGGTCTTTGCATGAAAAGCTATGATGCAGTTGTGATTGGCGCGGGTCCTGGTGGTTATGTCTGTGCGATTCGTTTGGCACAGCTTGGAAAGAAAACTGCCATCATTGAAAAAGAAAAGATTGGTGGCGTCTGCCTCAATGTGGGCTGTATTCCCTCGAAAGCTCTGATCTTTGGCGCTACTCAATTCCATCGTGCGCAACATGATTTTGAAGAGATTGGGATTGGTTTTAAGTCGCTTGATTGCGATTTATCCAAACTTCAGAACTGGAAGGACGGTGTCGTAAAAAAACTAACGGGCGGTGTCACCCAACTTCTCAAGATGAATCAAGTCGATGTCCTCACGGGGACGGCTAGTTTTAAGGATGGCAGAACGATTGAAGTTAAAGGTAAATCGAATGAGACGGTTACGGCAGCCAGTTTTGTGATTGCCACGGGTTCAAGAGTCGTTGAGATCCCTACCCTTCCTTTTAATCATAAGAATATTTTGGATTCCACCGAAACCCTTGAACTAAAAACGTTGCCTAAGAAACTGATCGTCGTGGGAGGGGGATTCATTGGCGTTGAAATTGGAATGGCGTATGCCAAATTGGGCTCCGAGGTTACGATCGTCGAAGCGATGGCGGAGATTCTTCCCGGGACTGACCGCGAGCTTGTGAGTGTTGTTGAGAAGAAGATGAGGAAAATGGGTATCACGGTGCTCACGCAAGCTAAGGCAATGGGTAGTCGGCAACTTAATCAAGGTTCTGAAGTTGAGCTTGAGATTGAGATGGGCGGCAAAAAGGAAATGAAAACGGCAAATAGGATCCTAGTGAGTGTTGGAAGGCGGCCCAACTCGGATCAGATTGGGCTTGAGAAGCTTGGAATGAAGCTTGACCCCAAGGGCAATGTTATCGTCGATTCGCAGGGAAAAACCTCCGTATCGGGAATCTTTGCGATTGGAGATATCACGGGACCTCCTCAACTGGCTCACCGCGCTTCGATGGACGGTCTGATTGTAGCAGCCGTGATTGGCGGTGAGAATGCTCATAAGGATTATAAAGTTGTGCCATGGGCTATCTTCTCAGATCCGGAGATCGCAACCGTGGGGCTTACGGAAAAGGAAGCGCAGGCAAAGGGGATCAAATTTAAAATCGGAAAATTTCCTTTTGCAGCGTCTGGCCGTGCTCTTAGTACCAATGAAACTGAGGGGATGGTCAAAGTTTTAATCGACGAAAGTAACGAGAGCATTCTTGGAGTCCATATGGTGGGCCCTGAGGTTTCAAACCTCATCGCTGAAGCGGCGCTTGCGATTGAGATGGGTGCCTGTGTAGAAGATATTATTAGAACGATCCATACGCATCCGACGCTGCCCGAGGCATTTCCTGAGGCGATTGAATCAGCTTTTGGAAAATCAATCCATATTTTTAAGCCACCGGCTAAGCCGAAGTGAAATGCCAACTTAAAATCCTGGATCTTGGATTGCGAGATTTTGAATCCGTTTACCAACTTCAGAAGAGATTGATCACTGAGAAAACTAAAGAGATCAACAGCGATGATTATCTTATCCTTGTGGAACACCCAGATATTTATACGGCTGGTAGGGCGACTCAAGACCTGATAGATCCAACGATCATCTCCATTGAGCGCGGTGGCAAGGTCACTTACCACAATCCTGGTCAACTCGTGTTCTACCCCATTATTTATTTTCCTGAAGTGGCGCGAGACTTACATCTTTTTATGAGAAGACTAGAAGAGGTGCTAAGTCTGACCCTTAACGAGTTTGGTATTGTCGGGGAACCAAGGCCTGGGGCGACAGGCGTCTGGGTTGCCGGTGAGTATAGAAAAATTGCAAGTATTGGTGTGGCCATGAAATCGTGGGTGAGCTACCATGGCGCGGCGCTCAATGTCTGTAATGACCTATCGGGATTTCAGAGGATATCGCCCTGCGGGTTTTCGGCTGACGTGATGACGTCCATGCGAACTGTTTTAGGCGCTAAATGCCCGTCGATGACCTCCGTTAAAAATACGTTGGTTCGACAATTTAGAGATGTTTTTAAGTATCACGCTGTCTCTGGCGACGAGCGCTCGAGTCTGCTAGGATGGGAGAACTATGGACAAATTGCCTCAGCACCCCGCATTGGGTAAAGCAGACCGAAAGAAGCCGCCGCGTCAACTTGCGGTGATTGACCAGAAAGGCTGCACCGGTTGCCATGCCTGCATTCCGTTCTGCCCGGTTGATTGTATTGAGGCGGTTCCCGGTCCGGAGCACCCAGATTTTATGCGTGTGGTCGAAGTTGATCTTGAGCGCTGCATTGGATGCGAAGCGTGCGCTAAGGTTTGCCCCTGGGAGACGATTTTCATGGTCGATTACGGCGTCGGGGACGAGACCGCTGCCGATATGACGATTCGATCTATCCTATACGAAGGCATTGGCACTGACCGCGCCGAATAAATCATATTCCCTCAAATCTATTTCCGATTCTTCCGAATAGCCTTAGGGACGCTATGAAGATAAAGATCCTAATAACCATGGTAGGTGGTAGCCAAGTGGGTCAGACGACCCTTTACCAATCCGAATTAGACCACTGCGTTGTTGGCCGAGCCGGCTCCAATCTTATGATCAGTGACAGAAGTTGTTCCCGCCAACATGCGCTTCTCTTTGAAGGCTTTGATGCTAGGCTCTATATTCGGGATCTTAAGAGTCAGAATGGGACGATGGTCAACGGAACCCGTGTTCATGAAATTAACCTGGAAGTTGGGGATCAGATCCGAGTGGGTGATACTCAGCTAACCGTGGTTGATTACCTTCCTTCGGTAAGCACGAAGCCCGAGCAGTCACCGCCAGCCGCGCCAAAACGGGAACCCTCTAGGCCATCTAATCCCGACGTGATTACATCGTGGCCTGATAATCTTAGGGCCCTGCCTAAGAGCAAACAAGCCGAGTTCGTAGACTATATCGATGATCATGGCGCTCAGACCCGAGCGAATCTAAAAGATATTCTTAAGAAAAAAAACGCTGCATAATCAGCCGTTATCATTACCGATGGCTTCAACGGGGCAAGCCGCCATGGCCTCTTCGCATTGCATTTCTTCATCGGCATTTTCGGGCTGCTTAAAGACAATGTCATGATCGCCACTCGAGGCTTCCTTGAAATTATTGGGGGCGGCTTCCGAGCAAACGCTGCAGAGGATGCATTTTTTGTCGACGTACCATTTTCCGGTAATATTATCTTCGTAAATAGATGTTTTATCGCCCATAACTCTGCCTATATTGTTACGGTTTGTCGGATAGTTGGGAAAGGTAGAAACCTTCGGCTCACTCCAAAGGCTTCATAAGACCGTTCCACATTTTCAAAAGCGTCTTCAAGTAACGCTCTTCGGTCAAGTCCCACCAATCTCGCATCCACTTCAAGGGACCTAGAAACGAGCTCAGTAAATTTCATAATGAAAAACTGCGAGGATCGGACATAGGTTTTTCCCAGAAGAGATAGGCGTTCCATGATATCGGGAAGGACAATATTTAAAAAGTGGATATGCCGGCTCTCATCAATAATCAGCATTCTGCAGAGCTCAGCTCCAAGCGGATCAATGTCCGCATTTTTTGCCTGCCTGAGAAAACAAGACGCAAAATTTTCCGAAAATAACGTCGAGAAAAGCCAATTTTCGACGCGGTATAATCCCATCGATGCGGCTCGTCCCAGAACATGGTATTTATGGTCATACTTCGGGATTGTTCCAAGTTTCCGCAAATACGCTTCGATCGCAAAGACGTGGCGCGCTTCATCGGCCGCCTGAACACTTAGGTAGGACGCGACCTCATCACTTCTTAATTTCGCTGAGGCCTTGCTCATCATGTTTTGGATGACATTAAGGCCCATTTTCTCAAGCGTGTAGAAAATAAGATGAAAGCGTGCCCATACGCGGCGTTGTTCATCCGTAAGGTTGATAGGCATATCATAATCAAGTTTCTGTGGCGCAAACCATTGTTGTGCACTGGCTTGTAAGTAGAGTCGGCGAATTTTAACTTCGTTCACCCGAGGGTCAGAGTTCTCAAGCGGGCGCATCAGAATTTGATTCATCGCTTCGCTGTCTTTCATCAGCGCTGTGATGCTGGGTAAAGCTACGCTTTCTTTATCATCCATAGGTAGTCCCGTTCTCACACAAGACCCCAAAAAGGTCAATAAATTCTAATAGGTACGCGGTTACTTTTAGACCCGGGGGTCTAAAAGTAACCGCGTACCTATTAGACTGGAAATCATTAGGTTTTTCCCCGTATTCGGCTTGATTAAGGCTATGTGTCAATCTATCAGTCAGTCCAAGCCTTTATGGGCCTCATTTGATTTTGTAGTTTGATTCTAAGTAGATAGATTGTATTGAAATCGAGTTTGTCAAAAAAGTCGACACCAAGGTCGGGGGCCCCACTTTTGGTCTACACCCCTAGGCTTCAGATTCCGTGCCTGGACTGCTTGTTGGAATGCTCCTTGCAACTCTACAAATTGAATTGACGAAAACCAGTTTGCCTATGGACCTAAAGTTTGGGGAGTAGAAATGAAATCTTTGAAATTCCAGTGGATCATGGCTCTTATGCTGTCGCTAGTCTTGGGGCATTCGTCCTTTGCTGAAGTTAACACCGATGCCACGCACACGACTGAAGGCGGTCAGACTGAGGCTAATCGGGCGGCTGCGGAAAAAAATTGGAAGTTACCTGAGCAGTATGAAAAATTAAAAGGTAAGTTTGGTTCTGAAATCACACTAAAGAGTCCCAAAGTTTTTGGTTCGACCGCCGCTTCAGAGAACAAGAAAATTGCCATTAACGCCGAAACCAAAACCAACTTAGATAAGTGGATGGTCGTGATTGAGGAGTACCGTAAAGGGCTTTGGAATTGTGCCAAAAATGTTGGTGATACTTCCTCCGATTCTTTTGGGGCTCAGCTTGATGCCTTGGTTTCGTATCTCAATGAAGTCAGTAGTTCTGATCAAGCAATTGACGAGAAAATTCTTTATAACCACATCGCCGGAATCGATAAAGTTTTAGCGACTAAAAAAGAACTCTATGGAACTAAAGTCGATCAGTTTGAAACAGAAGACGCTGCGTTTAAGAGTAATCTGATTAAGACTGTTGATCTCTACCTCATCGGAATGGGCGCTAAGGGCTACGATGCCAAAAGATTTTTTGAGTTCGCAGGAGACGTTCAGGGTAAGGCCAAAGATAATTGGAAAGATGATGGTATCTGGAGTTCCGTGACTAAAACGCTTGAGGCTCTAAAAGCTCGTCATGAAGAGCGAAAAGAAAATGGATTTTGTTCACTGAATAAGAAGGCTGAAGTTGAAGAAGGAAATGGCGATGACCAGTTACAGGGGACGCCTCCTCTTAGTGAAGAAAAACCAAAGGATCCAGCAGCAGGGACGGAAGATGTTGTGCCAAACGGTGTGATCACCCCGGAAACACAAGCCCTTCTCGATGAAGCCGCGCGCCGAAATCAAGTCATTGTCGATGAGGCCAATCGCCGAGCGGATCAGATTCAGGCTGATCAAGATCGACGAGATGCCGATAATCAGCGTTTGATTGACGATTTGCGTCGCCAACAAGAACTTGATCGTAATAACGATCTCGATCAGAATCGCATTTTTGATGCGATAGCGCAGGCACAGCAGCCGGCGATTGTGAACCCGCAACCTAATACTTCTGAGACCGGCGGGAGTCCGTCGAGGAGTAATGAAGAAGGCAGTCCAAATATTTCCCCTTCTTTAACCACACCAGCTCGGCAGTCGTCGCAACCTCCGCCAGTTCCGCCGCAGCCGACGCCACCTTTTGGGCAAGGTCAGGGGCCGTTACTTCCACCTCCAGTGGTACAGCCCAATCCATTTGCGGCTCAGCAGTTGCCTAAGCTTGTGACGGACGAAGACCGTTCCAAGACTGACGTCATCACCAAAATTGATGTCGAAGGTATGGTACGAAATGCTCTGCAGGATTTCGCGAAGACCTTGCCGCCAAATCCATATGGGTTTGGCCCCTATCCACCCGCCAATCCAAATGGCCCTCTTGCTCCGGGAAAAACCCAGTATGTGGGCGATATGGCATCTAAGATTGGCGCTTTTTCTGGTGGCGGCCGTACAGGGGCAGTGACCCAAACGACTTCAGCTAATTCCAACGCTGTTGGCAGATCTAAGACGGTTCCTGCAAGTTTGCGAGCCTTTAGATAAGAAGGAAAATCCTAGGCGTGAATGGGGATCGCGAGGTCCCCGTAAACCAAGCACTCAAAGATATTCTGAGTGACGGTTGAATTAGCGAGCACGATACTTCTCTCTAATTTGAGATGATCTCGGATGAGGCACCCTTCCCCAATAATCATTTGCTTTGTCAGTGTGGTATTACCCAATTGACAGTCTTCTGCCACCAATGAAGGAACGCTTTGGGCCGCGAGTTCTTGCTTAAATTCCACTTGATGCTTTTTGAATAAATCTTTAAGAAAGGGGTCTGCCTCACTGAAGCGTTTAAGCAATTCCATCGAGGTTTCGAAATAGGTTGGAATATCGCCGGTATCAAGCCAGTACTCTTCGCCTAGAAACTCCCCCGACACACGAGCGGCTGATGAGCTCATGAGTTTTGGGTATAATATATCATTGATGCCGCAGGGCTCAGACCTTAAGTTTTCAAGGGTCTCTGCTTCTAGGATATGGATTCCCGTAAAGATACCAATTCGTTGGGGCGTCTCAAGTTGAGCTTTGGGAAGTTGAACGAGATTTCCCGACTGATTTACCCCAACCGCTGAGTAAAGTGGCTGGCGCTTAGTGTCTTCAATCAGTAACATCGTCGCAAGCCGATTCCCAGTGATATGTCTTTCGACAAAGGGTTTCAGATTTACGTTACTCACAAAATCACAATTCATCAGAATAAATCGTTCCCGACCAAAAAACTTTTCCGCATTTTTTACACCTCCTCCAGTTCCCAGTAAGATGGGTTCATGGAGGAAATGAAATCGTGTTTTTAAACCGGTTGCTTCGTTCAGAAAGTTTTCGATCGCATCGGGAAGATGATGAAGGTTAATCGCAATCTCTTCAACGCCAGCGGATTCAAGTAATGCGATCTGATACATGAGATTGGGTAGATTGAGCACCGGGACGAGAGGCTTAGGAATCTGATGTGTGATGGGCCTCAAGCGAGTTCCCAGCCCGGCACATAGAATCATCGCTTTACGGATCAAAGGTGTCGGCATAGTCAGCCTATTTTATCTTGAGCTTTTTGACTTTCTGAAGCCAATTCTCAATGGGAACGATTTTTTCAAGACTTTTGGGCATGAGCTCTAGGGCCGTTTTAAGGGCCGGTTTCAGGTAAGGCAAATGGGTTTGTTTCTCGTATCGAGTGTAAAATGAGGCGTAAGATCCAGCCGCCTTGACGACTCGCTGAAATCCCATGAACTGGACATCGGCGTGAAAACGGTGCCACGCGATTTTCTTTCCGACTTCTGAGCCGCTAAGTCCTCGTTCGTACGTCCTTAAGATACTCTCTTTTTCAGGGTCAGACAGAGGAACATAGGGGTCATAGATAAGACTTGCGACATCATAATGAGGCGGGCCTAAGCGAGCGTCTTGAAAATCAATCAAATAAAGTTTCTCATCATGCAGCATGAGGTTTCGGGTGTGGTAATCACGGTGGCACAGTACGTCAGGTTGGAGTTGAGTCAAATTTTCGCAATATCGTTTCAAGGAATGTAATAGTTCATCTGAAGGCACGGGCTCGTTGAGTAACTTCTGACTCAGATGTTCCAAGGTAAACAAAAGTTCGGTGTAGTACTTCTCGGTATCAAACCGCCGATTGGCTCCTGGCACCATCTTAGAGGGTGGGAAGGCATAGCGATGCATATCAGCGATGACTTGAGCGGCTTGATCGAGAAATTTTTTTCGATCCGGGCCTTTCTCAAGAACACGAACCTGCAAGAGTTCGTCTCCTAAATCTTCCATCACAAGACATCCGGCCGACTCGTCTATCGTAATGAAATGGGGCACTGGAAGTTTAAAGGACGCGAGATAGCTCTGGTGCGCTGCGTAATCCTGTGTCAGAATCCAGGCCGCATCATGAAGGACTACATAAGACGACGATTTCAATTTAAGTCGGTAGAATTTGCGCTGAGAACCGTCTCCAGCGAGCAAAGAAAGTTTCCCAGGCCCTTCCAAACCCTGTTTGACTATCCACTTCCCTACCCAATCTTGAACTGTCTGTGGAATATCCACCATGAGTACTCACCTAGATATCTGAATAACCAATGATTTCAGTATCTTATACACATAAAAAGCTGTTGTATACTGATAAAACTAGCTATACTGATATTAACCCCAAATTCTGGGGAATTCCCTATTTTCAAGCCCACGAACCAGTGAATACGGTAATCAAAAAGATTTTTTCGTTTCGTCCAACAGCCACGCAGGGCCTCGGTGCGCTTATTCTGTTGGCTGGCTATATGATGGTAGAGTATCGCGCGATTCCCCCTTCATTGGAAGGTAATTCATCTCGAATTCAATCGACTCAATTTGCACCTAAAGAGGCTTCCATCGCATCTCTTAAGGGCGACTCAGAAATGCAAACTGATTTAGCCAATGAACTTGGAGTTTCTCCGTCGGAGTTTGGCGGTCCTTCAGAACCCACTCAACCGATGATGGCCGAGCCGCCCTCACCGCCTCCATCAGAGTCACCACTTGTCATTGCTCCAACGACTGAGCCGACTCGTAAGGTAAAACCCCGTTTAAAGCGCGTTGCCAACCGAAAAACTCGGATTGCCTCGCGAGCGGCGACTCTTTTCATTGAAAAGGAACTTTTAGATAACACATATCTTGGTGCCATTAATGTGCTGAGCCCGTTGAACGAATATTTCGCACAGGCTTTTAATGAAAACACCGCAATGCCAGCTCCGGGACAAGCTCATGTGAGCGCGTTGACTTCGTTGCAACATGATATTGAACGGGTAACAGCGAGCCTACAGGTGGAACCAATTCCTGTTGTGGTTGCGCCTGTCGCGCCGAATGTCACTGAGACATTAAAGAGTCTCCAGGTCCCACTCGAGAATGCCCCGAAACTCATTAAGGCTCCCAAAGCCAAAAAGAAAAGCGTCTCACATCGAAAAGAACCTTCAAAGGTCACGCGATCTGTGGCTGCGATCGTACGAGAGAATCTAAAGACGCCAGATGCGCCCATTCAAAACGAAAGAATTATCGTTCAACCTGAGCCAACTGCTCCCCCAGCTCGGTTAGCCCATGAGCCGACCAGTGATGTGGAACCCATTGTTTCACACTTGGATACTCAGAAACCCAAAAATATTTTGAGTACTCCTGTTCCCTTGAAGTCTTCTTCCGTGACTACTCATCAATTGGCAAAGACATCTCCTCCGCCAGTGGGTAATCAGCTGCTGCCGATTCCCAAGGTGGAACCAACGGTCGAATCGAACCAAGCGGCAGCTTCGGTGACGGGCCCCTTTCGCCTATTTGGACAGATCAGAGTGGAACAGAGCCTAGCCACCAAGCTCGAGGCAACGGGTGGGCATATTGAGCTTCGCCTATATTCAAAGAGCCGCACGGAAGCCCCCAACTTTATTCCGTACCAGTATCCGGCCGAGCAATTTGAAGTCGACGTGAAGGAGTGGTTTGGGCCCTACCGCTTATCAGCTGTCATCTACAACAAGGAACACGCGGCTCCGCTTTTCGAAGTTTTCTATTCACAATCCATTACCGAAGAGAATTACAAAAGCCAGATCCGTTTCGATATCTCGGATCGCAAGCTGGCAACATCCGCCGACGCGATCTCCACCCATCAAAGCGCCTTAACGATGACCGTTTTCGAAGGGGCTAGTGGTAATTTCAGAGACCCTAAACCGATTGCGAATGCGACCATTCGTATTGTAGGTCTAGACTCTAAGAAGATTTATTCGACGGATCAAGATGGTAATCTGATTCTTTGGGGGCTACCCACAAAGTCCGAGTACCTAATTGAAGTTGAGGCAAAGGGTTACTACCCCACCCAGAAAGTTGTCATTCTAGATAGCGCGAGAAACTATATCCCGGTGTACTTGGTTTCTACCGATAAGGTTGAATCCATCCGATATTTTTCAGGTAAGCCTCAGTTAAAAGAAAAGGCATTTTTAATGGGCCGAGTTTTTGACCCAACCACCAAAGACCCACTCAGTTCCGAAACGCTCGAATTATCGCATCGCAAAGGCAAGCCGCTTTATTTTGGTAGTCTCCCCGATCCACAACTCTCTTCAACCACTGAGACGGGCCTCTTTGGTTTTTTTAATATTGCACCTTCAGTGAGATTTTTGACTCGGTCTGAAGTGCGCGCGCCGTGGCTTTTCCCAGTGAAGAGTGGTTATGGATATTATGTTGAGTTAGGACGAAGTGGTGAGAACCATCTTCGCGCTCGGCTTTATGACCCATTTTTGGCGCAACCAGTACTCGGGTCTGTGCGTCTCTTGGGCAGCAAATCCGATGAAACTGCCGCGAATGACGACGGAAGTTTTATTTTACCCGATATTGATCTCCCCAGTGGAGTCCTTCCGATTGAAGTGCGCGCCGAGGGTTATCCAACGACCTGGCAGATGCTTCGATGGGACCGCTCCATTCGAGCCTCCGAACCCTCATTATTTATGATGAACGAGACGATGTGGGAACAGACTCTAAAAGACGGAGGCCCCGTCGTAGACCGAAGTCTAGGAAGCCTCTTAGGCGGGGCCCAGGCCTCGTTCTTTGATAAAATTCCTGGCTGTTACGTCGTGACACTGATGGATTCAAATGGAAAAGCATTACCCGCCAGCCACGGACCGTTCGCGGTTGGGTCGGAGCGGGGGCAGGCGAACTATCCCTTATGTTTATCCCACCGCAGTCCAGCCTTTAATTTTGTGAATTTACCGGATGGTGCTTACACCCTTCAATGGATGAATCCATCGGGAAAGCTCCATCGATCTCGTTACGTCTATATTGGCCGGTCGCGCGTGACCGTTGTGATCAACTAAATCCCACCGCATTTTGGATTTCTAAATTCCTGCCCATCTTTAAGTACCAGATCAATCTGTGATCCAAGTAACTGGGTTCCAAATATTTTATCCTTATACCGCTCAACAAGATTAGCCGCCAAAAATTCTGGGTAGAAATTCTTCCCTGCGAAACCTAATTGATCGTCATTAGATACCTTTAAAATATCATTCATACATTGCGCTCGGTATTTTCTGGTGAGTTTCTGCAATCGACCGACGCCTGAGTTGTAGGCGGTGACTGTGGTCGACCAATCTGGCAAGAGAGAGCGGTAAATCATAAGTAATTTTGCGGCGGCTTTCGTTTGCTTAATGGGATCCGACCAGTCGGCCTCGTTCTCAGGATGGATCATCTGTTTCGCGGTGGGTGGCATGAACTGCCAAAGCCCAATCGCTCCAAGTTTAGACTGAGCTTTAGGGTTAAAGGATGATTCCACGAAAGGGATTCGTGATAACGAAGCTGGGAGGTGATTCTTTTTAAAGACGCTTTCAATATGGGGAAGAAGTTCAGTGGAGCGTTGGATCGCCTTTAAGAAAATATCTCTCTGGCCCGTCTGGGTTCGAATATTTTGAATCCGTTCCTCGATTGCCTTTTTTGATAGCGCGCCCATCCGGGAGAGGAAGGTATGGAGTGATTGTCGTTCAAGTTGGCTCATATCAGCTGAAGGATTACCCGAACCAATCTGGCGAAGTTTTTCAGGGAGTTGCGCCATGATTTTCTCTTCATATCGCTGGGATAAGGCCTCAGCTTTGGCGGCGGAGTACTTGCGGAAAAGCGGCTGAAAATCGATGTACCCATACACCTGATGGATCTCTAGGCGATCATGAACGAGACGCGTTTGAGAATTCCACTTGGAATAAATATCAAACCAAAACTGAACCAATGGCCTTAATGCCGGAGCAATTTTAAATTCCACTTCGACACGGTTATCCGGGTCGGAAATCAAATAGTCACTGCCGTTACTCGCTAGGGGAGTTGTGGGTTGAGGTCCAACGGATGGCCGCAATTCTGTCCACGCCGGGTAAAAATAATCCCACGCATGTTTTGAAATATTTATTTCATCTTCTCGTGAAAGTCCGTCAGAATTCGATGGTAATGAGTCTTTCGAAACCGATCCGTCCAATGTTAAAAGGATTCCTAGCGCCATGGCACCCCCCACGGTCATATAGGAATGCGAAACTTTGATCCAGATTCGAAGCCATTTTACTCGCCTCTTTTTGAGCGCAATCAGCGTAGCACGTAGTTTTGGTGACAAAAAATGGCTCACTGTCTTCCCTCTTTACAGTTCAATCAGGGATTGATTGCGCGTGCGCGCCATCCCTCAGGGAGAGACTAAGCAAGGCCTATGCCATGATTAGAATTAGGACCACAGCGAACCGGTTTGCTGGCGCGCGTGTTAACAGTCCTTCTAAGAAATCGATGATTTGTCGCACTTCGTTCGGCGAATTGTCTTTAGACATATTGGGCCTTCTATGCCGAACGATCCCCTTCATTTTCTTAGAAGGACTGTTAACACGCGCCGTAGTAAATTAGGATAGTTTCGGTACTAGCTCGTATTTACGCAGCTCGCCCATGGCCCTCTTGTAGCCAATCGAGACAACGTTTTGAAGGGTTTCCATATTGAGAGTGAAGTGGTCGCCAAAGAACATTTCTCGGTCTTTTGCGTCGGGGTGAATAAACAGATAATGAAGGTCCTGATTAAAATCTAATTTCTCTTCAAGACGACTGGTTAATTCCCTGAGCTCTTCTTCAGGGTATTTCTTTTCTTTAAAAAATTCTTGAACCGTCTCTAGAGCCCTCACCTTGTTCTCATGACCTCGTTGTGCGCCAAAGATTTTCTGTTCAATCGATTGGTAGACACACTGAATGATAATAGCTGGCAAGCCATACTGGTTTAAGGATCCGATCTCCGGTTCGTAGTGGTAGGGCTGGTGCGTGTACGAACAAATCAAAAGGTTGCACCCATTTTCTTTCCCGACATGTGTGGATAAGGTCTCTCGGATTTCTCCATCGACGTAATAACGTAAGCGGCCATCTCCGTGATTAATCAAATGAGGCACGTAGATTGGCGGTAATGACATCGAAGCCGCCACGGCATCTGGAATGCCAACGCTCGAGGCGTACTGAGAATAGGGGTCGTAGGTTTTATCGGTTCCGTACCGTCCAAATATGATTTTACGAGAATGGTCTAACTGAGTCCCCACAATAAAAAGATCCGCCTTGAGGTCATGGAAATTTTCCGAAGGCAGAATATTTTTACGCAGGTAGGCTGCTAAGCCTTTTGTAGAAAAAAGTCCAGGGAGCCTAAGGTTTTTTAAAACTAATGATTCAAGAGTTTTTCCAATAAACGAGTTCTGCTGAAAGCTTTTTAGTAGCGCCGAGGGTCTTGGCCAACTGACCGTTAACATATCACGGTAGGTAATTTTAGGGATTTCCGGATAATCGCCTGGGATTCGAAACATAGGGTCATCAACGAAAGAATTAATAACCGTTTCGATGGGAATTCCAGCTGCGAGAAGGGTGACCAATAACGCTCCCGCACTTGAGCCCACATAGGTCGCGATTTGGTAGGGATGATATTTAGGTTGAGGATAGGGAAGTGAATTACGCGGAGCAGGGTTATCTGCCTTACCGCCTACAAAGGAGAAGCCTTTATCGCGAAGCGCCAAACATACGCCGATATGAAAGGCAGCCGCTTTAGTGGCGCCCCCACTGCATACCAGTCCGGCCTTGGTAAATTCAATCCTCTTTCGGTTCTGTTTCCCCACGACTGTTGCCTCCCAAGATGATGACCTCTCGTTCGAGCTCTACGCCGAAAAGGCGCTTAACTTCTTTTTGAACCAACTGGATTAGTTTTATTATATCAGTCGCAGTCGCAGATCCATGATTAAGAATGAAATTGGCATGTTTTTGGGAGATCTCCGCTCCGCCAATTCGAGTCCCCTTCAAATTGGCCTTCTCAATCAATCTCCCGGCGGATAAACCCGTTGGGTTTTCTCCCATCGGGTTCTTAAATGTCGAGCCACAGCTGGGTAGGTGGAGTGGTTGCTTCGATTCACGTTCGAGGATGATTCGGTCGACCTCTTTTTGCATCGCCTCAGAATCTCCAGGGGTAAGCTCAAACGTCGCATGGACGACGATGCTATCTCGAACGGCCTGATGGGAACGATAGCCAAAATTGATTTGGTCTCGGCTAAGATTCTCGGGGCCGGAATCAAAATGGTAAATCCTAAGGGTTTTAAGAATGTCACCGTAGCACCCATACTTGGTACCGGCATTCATAAAGATTCCCCCGCCAATCGTTCCTGGAACGCCGGCGCTGAATTCTAATCCTTTTAGGCCTCGAGCAATGGCCCATTTCAGCAGATCTGGTTTTAGAACTCCGCCACCACATTGCACCCAAGTATGATGGGAGGATCGAGACATTAGATTCGGAACCTCAACGATCTGCTTAAAGCTCTGCTTAAGCGAAACGACGATCCCTCGGATTCCTTCGTCTACGACTAAAAGGTTTGTCCCTTCACCCACAATGTTGAGTGGGATAGATGCGTCTTTTGCTAAACGCTGAATCAATGCTAACTCTGCTTCATCTTCTGGGAAAACCAGAACATCTGCTGGGCCGCCCACCCGGTAAGCAAGGTACGGAGCAAGTGGCTCATTAAATTTGACACGCTCGCCGAAACTGTTTGTGAGTGTGGTGAGCAGTTCGGGGGATACTTGCTTAGGAGAATAGGTCTTTGTAGACATGAACAAGATCTCCAGCTCCAAGTGTCAGCACAACATCACCGGGGCGGCATCGTGCCATCGTTTTTTCAACAGCGTCTCGATTAGAGAATGCAACGACAGGGTTTTTAATTCCAATACGGACCATATTATCGACGAGTAACTCGCTGGAGACACCATCAATTGGGGGCTCACTGGCGGCATAAACTGGAGTGACTGAGACGCTTTCAACTAGTCGGAAACTTTCACAGAACTCGTCAAAGAGATCATGGACGCGGCTGTAGCGATGCGGCTGAAAAACTGCGTGGACTCGACTGTTCGGAAATTTTTCGATCGCGGCCTCCAACGTCGCTCGAATCTCAGTGGGGTGATGAGCATAATCATCAATCAAAGTGATTCCATCTAGCACTCCGCGCTTCTGAAATCTTCTCTGAACACCCTCGAAGTTTTCAAGGGCAGTAAGGGTGATATTGCGCGCAATCCCAAGCTCATCAGCGACGGCAATCGTAGCAAGCGCGTTGAGTGCGTTATGGCGTCCCGGAACCTTAAGTTTAAACTCTAGTTTATCCGACCCAATCCTAGCCGTGACGAGGCTTGCTGAAGCGTTAGTGGTGTAATTCAAGATTTGGTAATCATTTTTCGGGCCTACGCCAAAGGTTAGTATCCGTCGTTTTACCTTTGGTAGTATCAGTTTAAGTTGAGGGTCATCTCCATTCACAACGCATAAACCATAAAAGGGTAATCGGTGGATGAAGGACTCAAAAGATTTGCGCAGGTTTCTCATATTATCGTAATGATCGAGGTGTTCTCGATCAATATTCGTAATGACTGCAATGCTAGGAGGGATATGGGTAAATGAACCATCACTTTCATCCGCCTCAACGACCAAGAACTTACCTTCTCCGAGGCGAGCGTTGGTGCCACCGAAATTATCGACTCGCCCCCCAACGACTACGGTGGGATCAAGCCCTGCTTCAATTAAACACAGCCCTACCATCGAAGTTGTCGTCGTCTTGCCATGAGAGCCCGCGATCGCAAGAGTCCACTTGAGCCGACAGAACTCGGCTAACATTTCCGCCCTGGGGATAGTGAGGATCTTGTGCTCGCGAGCGAAGACTAATTCTGGGTTTTCGTCTCGGATTGCGGAAGAATAAACGACCAGCTCCGAGCCTTCAGCGTTCTGGGCGTGGTGCCCGATCAAAATTTTCGCGCCCTTAGCCTCAAGTTGTTTCGTGACATCTGAACTGACTCGGTCGGATCCGCTAACGGAATAGCCTTCTCGTAGGAGAAGCTGAGCGATTCCACTCATGCCAATGCCGCCAATGCCGATAAGGTGGATATGTCTGATTTTATTGTACATTTTAATTATTCGCCCATTCTGAGCCTGGAAAATCGTTAAGAAAAACGCCGTAGGTCGGTCTCAATATGGTGGCCGATCGTATCAGTCCCTTGAGATCCCTGCAATGTGGAATACTTTGAAGCCATTTGGTTCAAGGACTCAGGGTCAAGGCACTTCAATAGTGTTTCCCAGAACCGGTTTTTGAAATCGTCGCCCTGTTCAACGACCTGGGCGACCCCGACCGTTTCTAGGTAGTACGCGTTCGCAGTTTGATCGTTCTGACCTCGCCGAGGGTAGGGGACAAAAAGAGCGGGTCGCTGCCGTTGGATCAGTTCTGAAACGGTGAGTGCTCCGGCGCGTGCCACAACCAAAGACGCTTGATCATATTCTCTACAGACTTGATCGACAAAGGCCACGACCTGAAAGTGGTCTCCATATTTTTCCTGATACATTCTTTCAACTTCCGGTTGATCCACAATACCAGTCTGATGAAGAATAAAAAGATCTGGAAAAATCGATTTTAGTTCGGGTAGGCAATCCACCATGACTTGATTAATTGCCTTGGCTCCTTGACTGCCTCCGAGAACTAAAAGGCGTTTGGGGGAAGTCCTGTAGGCGGCAACAGGGCGAGTGAATTCATCTCGCAAAGGGTTGCCGCTTAATATTGATTTTCCTTTCGGAAAGGATGTTGCCGCCTGGGGAAAGCCCAGGAAAACCATTCTAGCAAGATGGCCTAGGAATCGGTTGGCTAGGCCAACGCTTGCATTCTGTTCCTGAAGGTAGATAGGGATTCTCATTAGAAACGCGGCAAGGACAACGGGGACTGAGACATAGCCGCCGACACCTACCACAGCGACCGGTTTTAAATTTCGTAGATCACGAATCGCCTGTAAAAGGCCCTTAAGCAGATGCCAAAGGGAACGGATTTTCTTGAGAGCCCCCTGATTTTTCAGGGCCCCTGAATCCACACTTAAAAATTCAAATCCCTTTTGGGGAACAACCTTCGCCTCAAACCCCCGGGCACTGCCAATATAGGTAATCCCAAAGCCCCTTCGCTTTAAGTTCTCTGCGATGGCGATCGCTGGAAAAACGTGCCCACCCGTTCCTCCGCCAGTGATTACAATTTTATTGCCTTCAACCATTTGTCGCTAATTCTTAGCGATATAATCGGCGCCCGCTTTAATTCGACTTCCGCGGTATTTGCCTTTTAAATCAATCTTTGCGCCCCCTAACACCGGAATGTTGCTTGTGTGGTGCGCCCAAATTTCTAAATCCTCAATTTTATTTGCGAAGGTTTCTTCGTTGGGAAAAAGAGAACGAGCGATTGGTTCAAGCACGGCCCTCCACAGAACGCTGGCTGGCGTTGTTTCGATATCGTAGAAATACAGATAATCACAGTGGGGGTAGCTCATTCCGTCCATATTCTTAGCATCACGATACCCCAGATGCTTCACCGTAAAATTAGTGCCCTTGTAGAGTCCGTTGACCCTCAGGTCCGTGATAAACTCAGGCTCGAAATACTGTTGCTCAAAACCAATGGACTGACTTCCGGTCTGACTTCCAGAGAATGCGACATTCAGTTTATAATCTAATTTAACTTCATAGGCGGGCCCTCGGCCCTCATAATCGGCGACAAGACTTACCACGCTCCCCAAAATATCACCTGATTGAACCATCGCTGTGGTTCTTCCGGACTTCGTGTCAATTTTATAGAATGCCTTTTCGCCAACGGGATTTCGTTCAGCCATCCCGGATAGACAGAAGGCTAGAGAAACAAGAGTGAGTACGCGGATCATTTTGAGCTCCCTTTGTTTAATGAAAGTCGAAGGTAACGCCCTCATACTACCTTGGGCGGGAATGACTGCCAATGACCTCGCTCGACTTTTCTCTGTGACACCGCAGCATCATTCCGATCATGACGAGATTCACCATGAGGGCTGATCGTCCCCATGATAAGAAGGGAAGTGGAAGTCCTTTCATCGGAATCACTCCAGTCACTCCAGCGAGGTTAACCGAAATCTGCATCGAAAGCGCAATGGCAATCGCAAATGAAAGAAAACGGCTAAATGGAGTCTCACATTGCGAGGATAATCGAAATAGTAGAAAGATGAGATACAGAAAAAGCCCCAACACGATTGCGCTGCCCAGAAATCCAAGCTCCTCTCCAACGAGCGAAAAAATATAATCCGTATGAACATCAGGCAGAAAGAAAAGTTTAGAGTTCCCATTGCCTAATCCAACGCCAAAGAGCTTTCCTGAATGAAACGACAGAAAACTCTGAATCGACTGAAAACCACTCCCGAGCGGATCCGACCACGGATTAATGTAGGAAAGAAACCGCTTCTTTCGATAATCCGACATCATAATGGCGAGTCCAACGAGCACGGTCCCTACCGCGCCTAAGCCAAAGAGATACTTGGCCCGCAAGCCTGCGACAAACAGCACCGAAACAATCATAAAGGATATGAGTGCGGCAGCGCCCAGATCAGGCTGCTTAAGGATGAGTAAAATTAATCCCACCACCGGGAATAATTGTGCGGCCCACCGTGGATAGGACCAATGCTTCAGCTTTGCCTGACTTAATGAGAGGGCTAGGTAGATCGGCACCGTAACTTTGGCCAATTCGCTGGGTTGAAAAGACAGTGCCCCCAACCTAATCCAACGACTCGCACCGAGACTAGTTGAAAGG